>ERZ795062.13-NODE-13-length-239050-cov-121.989983_pt1 | contig 239050 bp, 220 predicted proteins | sample MGYA00375146_ERZ795062 | MGnify/ENA primary metagenome ERZ795062 (study PRJEB30191, sample SAMN05720281) | activated sludge metagenome | isolation source: Anaerobic digester | place: USA | collected 2015-07-16 ...
AACATTCCATCTTTCCTATCTCGTCTATTACGATAAAAGCATATTTGGGGTCGAAAAAAGGGATTTCTTTTAAGAATCGTTCAAAGTTCGCTACGCCTACGCCGTATTTGCTTACCCTATAGGGGCTTTTAATGTCGACGTGGGACATGATGAGTTTAGGACCGTGCAGGGCTATCGCTTCAAAGCCCATTCGCCTTCCGCTTTCCCTTATTTCTGCCGTGTAAAAGCCTACGCAGGGCAAATTGATCTGCTCGATCAGTCTAAATATCAGGGTGGTTTTTCCCACTCCGGGGCGGCCGGTGATGAGTACGTTCTTAGCTGGCATTGCGCTAATCGCCTGCCCTCCTTTATTAATATTTCCGCTTAAAACAGGACGAGCTGTTTTGAAGAAGGACGCGGAGCCTTTTTGGGCCGTTTTTGTGAAGGAGGCTCCTTTGGTAACGGTTTTCCGCCGATCGTTATGAAGTTTCTGGCCCGTTTAAGGGACGTGCCAAGCACCTTTAATCCCTGTTCGTCCAAGTAGCCTTCGCGTCTGGCTTTTATTATCTTTTTGGCCGTTTTCGGACCGATGCCCGGCACGAGTATGAGCTTTTCATAGGGGGCCTTCTTGATGTCTACGGGAAACAGATGCATGTTCCTCAAAGCCCAGCACATCTTGGGGTCCATGTCTTGCGAGAGATCCTCGGTGCCTTCGAAGATGTCTTCCGCCTTGAAGCCATAAAACCTCATGAGCCAGTCTGCCTGATACAACCTGTGTTCCCTCGAGAGAGGAGGTTGTTCTATCTGTGGCATGATGTCGTTTGAGTTGACGGGGATATAGGCAGAGTAATAAACCCGCTTTACCAGCTTATTCGCGTAAAGTTCGTGGGAAAGCTTAAGGATTGTTTTGTCCGTTTCTGGCGTTGCTCCGATTATCAACTGCGTCGAGGCGGAGATGTGTTTATCCAGCTCCAGGGTGTAATTTCTAGCGGATCTTAAGGCGCCAAGGATGACATTTTTCGATTTTTCCGGAGCCAAAAGTTTTAAGCTACTTTCCGTGGGAAGTTCAATGTTACAGCTCACCCTGTCTGCAAATCTAATAGCTTTTTTTACTAAGTCTAAAGAAGCGCCGGGGATGATTTTTAAATGGATGTATCCTTTAAAACCGTACACCTTTCTGAGGATTTGGACAGTCAAAATCATTAGTTCCATAGTGTAATCCGAATTTTTAAAGATACCTGAGCTTAAAAACAGCCCTTCTATGTAGTCTTTCTTGTAAAGTTCGTAAGTCACATGTGCAAGTTCTTTAGGCTCGAAGGCCGCTCTTTCTGTGTCGTTAGAGCGCCGGTTATAACAGTACAGGCAGTCGTTGATGCAGTAATTCGTAAAAAGCACCTTTAAAAGGGGCACATACCTTCCGCTGGCACAGGGGCTGTAGAAAATAAAGTCCCTCATGTCGTTGTACAGTGCTTTTCTTTGAATTTCTTCTTTGCCCTTCCCGCACACCCTGTCGTATCTGGCGGCCTGGGCAAGTATCGACAACTTCCTTTCTATTTCCATAGCCTACATAGATCTCCTTTGACAGCACCTTTTCATTTTTATCTTACTCCTTAACCTGTTTTGCGTCTAACTAAAAAATATTTTGCTTGTTGTGGCTGTTTAAAATGATCGTGGCAGCGAAGCAGTTCATGGTATTTCACGACAAGGGTCAGTTTATTGGAACGAGCAGATATTTTGACTGCTTTGCTATCGATTATAATTAAACGGGTAAATATCTATCTTTTGAGCATCATTGAAATATAGCATTACAAATTAAATAATTAAACTGTGCTTCCTTGACAATAACGATAAGAATGTGATAGAAAGTAGCACAAAAGGAGGCGAGGTTGAGTGGCCGATACTAGGCTGATAATTGCTTCCAACAGGTTACCCTTTACTGTGGTGGAAGATGAAGGAAAATTGGAGTTAAAGGCGAGTGCAGGAGGATTAGTGACGGGCTTGAGCGCCTATCTTGACTCGCTGCAGCACTCGGCTTTTACGGAGCTGGTCGAGTATGTATGGCTTGGATGGCCCGGGGCATCCATAAAAGACGAGCATAAAGATTACATAAGAGAAATTGCAGCCAGTAATTTCAATGCCCATCCTGTGTTCGTGCGAGAGGAGGCCATGGAGGCCTTTTATCACGGCTTCTGCAACAAAACGATATGGCCCTTGTTTCATTATTTCCCAAGTTACGTCGTCTACGAAAAGGAAAGTTGGGAATCTTATAAGGTGGTCAATGAATATTTTTGCGATGCCATCATGGAAGTGTTGCGCCCAAATGATATACTGTGGATCCATGACTACCATCTAATGCTGCTTCCCAGCATGATCAGGCGTAAGATGCCGGGAGCTTCCATCGGGTTTTTCCTTCACATTCCCTTTCCGTCTTATGAGCTCTTTCGCCTTTTGCACAAAAAATGGGCATCGGGGATATTGGAGGGGCTTTTGGGTGCAGACCTGATAGGATTCCATACTCACGACTACACTCAATATTTTTTGAGATCGGTGCTGCGCATATTGGGAATTGAAGCCAGCATGGGCAAAATGTTCGTGGGCGATAGGTTGGTTAAGGCCGACACATTTCCCATGGGCATAGATTTCTTCAGATTTCATAACGCCGTGAGCTCCAAAGAAACCGAAACAGAAAGGAAAAAGCTTGAAGATACTCTTTCGGGCCTGAAAACGATAATTTCGGTCGATAGGCTCGATTATTCAAAAGGGCTTTTAAACCGGCTCGAGGGCTTTGAACTTTTCCTAAAGGAAAACCCGCAATGGCACGAGAAGATGGTCTTACTGCTCGTCGTTGTTCCTTCCAGGATCGGCGTTGATCGGTATCAGGCCATCAAGACCAAAATTGACGAGATGGTTGGCAGCATTAACGGCAGGTTTGGAACGATCAACTGGATGCCCATCATATATAAATACGGCCACGTTCCGTTTCATCAACTGGTTGCCCTCTACAGCATGAGCGATGTCGCTTTAATTACGCCCTTGAGAGACGGAATGAACCTAGTATCAAAAGAGTACGTGGCCTCAAGGAAGGATATGCCGGGCGTGTTGATTCTAAGCGAGTTTGCAGGCGCTTCAAAGGAGCTGGGTGAAGCTATTTTGATCAACCCGAACGACAGGGAAGAGATTGCTTCTGCCATCCGGGAAGCGCTTGAAATGCCCTTAAAGGAACAAAAAAAACGAATTGGCATCATGCAAAATAGGTTAAAAAATTACGACGTAGTCAAGTGGGCAACCAGTTTTATAGACGAATTAGAGGGCATTAAAAGTGAGCAAAAAAGGTTTCAAACCAGGATGCTTAATGCAAATGCAAAAAAAGAATTATTAGACACCTTCGAAAGGGCTAAACGGCGCATATTATTGCTCGATTACGATGGAACCTTGGTGCCTTTTGTAGGGGATCCCGCGAAGGCAGCTCCGCCAGCCGAGCTTTTGAAGCTTCTGCAAGAATTGTCTGAAATTGATGGGGTGGACATTGTGATTATAAGTGGCAGGGAAAGGGCTGTCCTTCAGTCGTGGTTAGAAGATCTTGACGCCGGCTTCGTGGCTGAGCATGGCGTTTGGATTAAAGAAAAGGGAAAGGATTGGGAGTTGCTCAGGCCTGTAAGCGCCGATTGGAAAAGAGAGCTACTTCCTCTGTTAATGCAATATGCTGATAAAGTTCCTGGTTCTTTCGTCGAAGAGAAGGAATATTCTCTAAGCTGGCATTATCGTAAGGCCGATCCCGAACACGCCGCAGATGTGGCAAGGGAGTTGACGGATATTTTGTTGCGATTTACTGCTAATACGAATGTTCAGGTAATGCAAGGCAGTAAAGTGATAGAAATTAGAAATGCTGGGATAGATAAGGGAAAAGCTGCTCTTTATTTCCTTTCGAAGGCGGATTACGATTTCGTCCTGGCCATAGGAGATGACAGGACAGACGAGGACTTTTTCCGAAGTTTGCCGCCTTCAGCTTGGACGATAAGAGTGGGAATGGTGCCTTCTAGTGCAAGATCTAATGTGATGAGTTATAAAGATGTTAGGAAGTTATTAAAGGAAATAAATAACTGCGCGAGGAGTGAAGGGTAATGGAGAAAGCATTTCGCTTTTTTTCCGAGGCTCATTGCGTCATGTTGCTTGGCATAAAATCAAGGAATCCAATTCAGCTACTTGAAGGTATTAAAAAGGTGCCCTCATCTTCGATATATTATCACACCCACAGATTTCTCCAACAGCATTATCGAGTTTCTCCCGAGCCTCCTAACGATTTTGCTTACTGGATAACTAATATTCTGGGACTAAGAGAGCTGGGAGAAAGCATTACAAGCGTAGATATCATTAACATAGACTCCCTGGAAGATCTCAGAAAGGAATATGTCACAAGACTTGAAAATCATATATTAAGCGGGGAATACATTAGCGATTGCATTGAGGGACATGAATTTCACTTTTTTGACTGCAAGACTTTTGTGTATCCCACGCCGTTCATCGCAAAAGACGTGGACGAGTTAAGGGAAGATCTGGAGAAGGTGCATATTAATTCACTTTGCTTTCATATTTTTGAGCCTAAATTGCGCTACCAAAGAAGAGAGAACGATTTTTCTGCCTGGCTGAGGAATATCGGAGAGGAAAAATTGGCTGATCAAATATCGAGATTGGACCCTTACGCCTTTACTCTCGAGGGCTTGAGGCAGAAAATCATCAGAATATTGGGGAGAGATGATTGAAATGATGGCAAACATTAAAGATTATTCTTCAATAGTGGGACAAGCTGTTATCGATGAGCTATTTTTACTTGCCGATAAACTCAAGGGCAAGGTCATTCAGAATGTAAATTCCACTGCCGTAGGCGGAGGAGTAGCAGAGATTCTGTCTCGGATGATAAATCTTTTAAGACAACTCGGAGTGGATGCTCGTTGGGACGTAATTAAGGGTGACGAGAAGTTTTTTAACATTACGAAAAAGATGCACAACGCCTTGCACGGCGTTGACGTAGAGGTGTCGCTCAAAGAGCTCATGTACTTTCAGGAAGTTAACCGACAAAATGCCAAAGAAATGGATCTTTGCGGTGATATCTTGTTCATCCACGACCCTCAGCCAATTGCCCTGGTTGAACAGAAAGAGACCCTGGGCAAAAAGTGGGTGTGGAGATGTCACATTGATTTTACTACTCCCAAGGAAGAAGTTATGGCTTTTCTAAAGTTATATATCGAAAAATATGATAGCGCAGTGTTTTCAGCGCCGGCCTTTGCGAGGAAGTTGAGCATACCTCAAGTTTTGATCTCTCCCTCCATAGATCCCTTAAGCGATAAAAATAGGGAATTGCCTCAGGAAGTGATAAATTCCGTGTTGGATCGCTTCGGTATCGACAGAACTCGCCCCATAGTGACGCAAATCTCTCGTTTTGATTATTTGAAGGACCCCATAGGCGTTATCGAGGTGTATAAGAGGGTCAAAAAGCATATCGATTGCCAGCTCGTTCTTGCAGGCGGAGGCGCCACCGATGACCCGGAAGGAGCCAAAGTCCTAGAAGATGTTAAGAATGCCGCTGCAGATGATCCTGACATACATGTGCTGCTCCTTCCGCCTGCCAGCGATATCGAGATCAATGCGCTTCAAAGGGCTTCAAGCGTGATTCTACAAAAGTCGCTCAAAGAGGGATTCGGCCTTACAGTTGCGGAAGGTCTGTGGAAGGCAAAACCGGTGATCGCCTCGGCGGTTGGCGGAATCCCCCTTCAAATCGCACATAAATATTCCGGGATCCTCACCCACTCTATTGACGGAACGGTACATTATCTAAAACAACTTTTATATGAACCCGGCTATGCTCAAAGATTAGCCTTGAATGGCAAAGAACACATTAAAAACAACTTTCTCATAACAAGGCATATTCGCGATTATTTACTCCTCTTTTTGTCGTTATATCACGAAGACGATATAGTTGGTTTGAATGAAATGGGTCTTTAATGTTTGAGTTTTAAAGTGACGCGTGACGAGGGTGTTCACATTAGGTTTTGATCGATGATTTGAAGCGTCTTCGTGATGTCGTCGTGTATTACGCCGTCAGCTAAGTCGTCAAAGGGGGTAGGGGTTCTGTTTACGATGAAAAGTTTAGCGCCTCTTCGTTTGGCCATGACGGGGTATTGATTGGCAGGTGAGACTTCCAGGGATGATCCTAATACGAGAAAACAGCTGCATGTCATAGAAAGTTCATGAGCTTTTGCCAATGCCTCCTGGGGAAGGAGTTCTCCGAACAACACGACTTTTGGTCTCAGGGCACCGTTGCACTCAGGACACTCGATTTGATCTAGAAGCGTGACGCTGTCGAATGTCCTTCCGCAGAGCGAGCAAAGAACCTCTCGAAGGTTCCCGTGAAGCTCGTACACTTTCGCTGACCCTGCCTGTTGGTGCAGGCGATCTACATTTTGGGTTATGATGCCTAAAAGCAATCCCTCACGTTCCCATTTGGCAAGAATTTCATGTCCTTTGTTCGGTTTGACCCCAAGCAGCGCTTGGATTCTGTAGCGGTAAAATTCATAAAATTCCTCAGGATTGTGTCTCATCGCTTCTATCGAAGCCAATTGTCTAGGATCACGGTTTTTCCATAGCCCTTGGTCACCGCGAAAGTCGGGCAACCCCGAAGCCGTGCTCATCCCTGCGCCGGTTAAGACTACCACCTCTTTTTTACTGAGGTGATCCGCAATGCGTTCCAATACATCCATTTATACTTCACCCTTGAAGAAAATATTTGTAGACAATTTGCGAAAAATATAGCTGAAAACCAGTCATACTTTTGCTTTGTTTCACTTGGTTTACTGCAATGTACAGTATAGTATGTAAAAAGGGACTAAGCAAGCAATAGGAAAGGTTACTCTGCAACAAAAAGGACTACCCTAAGGTTTTCTCAAAGTATTTGTGAAAATAAACAGGAGGGTTGATGATTTTGTCACTTAAAATGACCTTTTACGATGGGACGAATTGCATTGGCGGCAATAAGATACTGCTGGAAGACAGCGGAGTGGGCCTTTTCATGGATTTTGGCACCAACTTTAAGGCCGAAGGAATGTACTTTGACGAATTCCTCCAGCCCCGAAGCACCTTTGGATTCATGGATCTACTGGTCTTTGGCATGCTGCCCCCGCTTATGGGCATTTATCGTTCCGACCTAGAGTATCCCGGCGTATGGGAAAGATTCTCCGGCCATCCGCTGTTCAAAGAGATAGAAGCACAGGGAGTTCTCCTTTCCCATGCCCATTTTGATCACTGCGGGTATCTTTCCTATCTCAGGGAGGACATTCCGATATTTACTAGCATCACTAGTGCAGTTGTTTGCAAGGCCCTGCAGGATACAGGTGGGGGAGCCAAATTACAGGAAATATGTTATACGGCTCCGCGGGAATTAAAGGATGACTTGCTGAAAACGACCCACTACAAGAAGGTACCGTACTGTCAGCGTCCCTATCATGTCTTCGGTAAGGATATCATACCCCCCGCTGCGCATAAATTTTGGGAACGTTGCAGTACTTCTCGGGAGTTGGACTGCCGGCAGTTAGAGGGATGCGGGGACGTTGCTGAGATAGCAAACCTTGAGGTGCGCTTCTGGCCCGTCGATCACTCCATACCTGGCGCAGGGGCTTTTGCTGTGAAAACTTCGGCGGGTTGGGTGGTATATACTGGAGATATCAGGCTCCATGGTAAACGAGGGTGTCTGAGCGAGCGCTTTATTAATGAAGCTGCCAAGCTCAAACCCAGGGCGCTCATCTGCGAGGGAACGCACCCCATGGTTGAGAGACCAGTAACGGAGGAACAAGTGGCCGCCAACTGTTTTCAGGTTGTAAAGGAGACCAACGGCCTGGTGGTGGCTGACTTCGGCCCCAGGAATGTCGAGCGGCTGCTGTCGTTTCTGGAAATAGCCAGGGAGACTGACAGATTGCTGGTTCTCACCCCAAAGGATGTATATTTGCTCGAAGCCCTGCGTGCGGCGGATGAACTCTCTGTTCCTGACCCCTACAAAGATGACAGAATAGCCCTATATGCTCGTCCCAAGGCTGTGCGCCAAAAGTGGGAGGAAGAGTTGCTTGCCATGTTTAGGGAGCGCGCCCCCGAAAGGTTGATGGATGCGGGAAGGGTTAAAGCTGAGCAGGGAAGCTTAATTCTGTGCTTCTCCTACTACGACTTCCACGCCTTGCTGGATATCGAACCAAAATGCGGGACTTACATCTACTCCTCTAGTGAGGCTTTCAATGAAGAGATGCTACTTGATCACGAAAAGGTATGTAACTGGATAAAATTCTTTGGTTTCAAACTGTACGGCGCTTTGGGCAAGGACAGAGAGAAGTCGGGGTTTCATGCCAGTGGCCACATCCACGGCCCAGGGATAGAAGAATTGGTGGAAACGCTGCAACCCGAGGTTCTTGTTCCTGTGCATACAGAAAATACTGAGTTTTTCCGTCGCTTTGATGGGCTGACCAGGGTGATTGTGCCACACCAGGGACTTTCCCTGGAGTTAGACTAACTAATGTTCTTACAATGCTTAAAATAGCCTTTACGAAAAAATGTGATTGAAGTGCTGTTCAGAGTTATAATTAATACGTAAATTAACTATAAAAACATAAGGCAAGTTTTTGTGGGTTAGGAGGTGAGTCAAAAGACTGAGAGGACGTTACCTGGAAAGCAGACAGAAGATCCAGACTATGACTTATTGAAGGAGTTGGTGCGGTAGTCTAAGACGGTACGTTATGTACCATGTTTTCCGAGTTGTCGGCCTTCCTCGCAAGTCAAGGAGATGGCTGCCAGCCGATAGGGCATAGCGGGAAACGGTTATGCCTCCCATCTTTGGAAAGGAAAACAAATGAGTGTGCCTATCCGAGGAGGGGGAGTAAAGTGTATAACTGCTACAATGGGAAGATCTTAAATGTGAATCTTACCGAAAAGAAGTACTGGGTCGAGCAAATTCCGGATGAATGGGTTTTAAACTACATAGGCGGAGAGGGATTTGGAGCTAAATACCTTTCCTTGAACCTTCCAGAAAACGTAGATCCTTTAAGTGAAGATAACAAGCTTCTGTTTATTTGTGGTCCTCTTACCGATACCAAGGCGCCTTCTTGCGGGAGAACGGTAGTGATGTTCAAGTCGCCTTTGACTGGGACGATCGGGGCAGCCAATGCGGGCGGAGCATGGGCGCCGCAGCTTAAAAGGGCAGGTTACGATATGCTCGTGATACACGGGCGCGCCGAATCGCCAACCTACATTTTCATCAATGATGACGAAGTGACCTTTCACTGCGCGGAAAAGCTCTGGGGTAAAAGCACTGGCCATGCGGAGGAGGCTATAAGAAAGGAGACCGGAAATCCCAAAGCGGAGGTTGCCTGTATCGGAGCTAGCGGCGAAAGGCTTGTCCGATACGCTGCAGTTATGATGGGGAATGATCATGCTGCAGGTCGTGGAGGCGGTGGCGCCGTGATGGGGTCCAAAAACCTAAAGGCCGTTGCCGTTTACGGTTCAGCCGATCGCCTTCCTGTTCATGACCCCGAAAGGTTCGATGCAGCAGTCAAGAAGGCCATCCAAGAACTTTTTGCCGAAGCCTTTGTAAGAGATGAATTAATGAAATACGGGACTCCATCTTTTTTCGATTCAATGAACGCGCTTGGCCTGGTGCCAGCATATAATTGGCAACGCACTACAACAGATTTCGACAAAGAGATCGGATATGAAGCTTATCACAGAAAGTTAGAGGTAAAACAGGACCGTTGTTACAACTGTCCCATAGGTTGCGTGCGCAGGACGAGGATTCCTGAAGGGAAGTACAAAGGACTTTCTGGTACAGGCCCGGAATATGAAACCGTTGCGGCTTTCGGGCAAAAATTGGGCAACACTGATCTTTATTCCATCACTGTTGCGAATTACATTTCTAACGACGCTGGGCTTGACGTCATATCTGCTGGCCAAGTGATCGCTACAGCGATGGAATGGTACGAAAAGGGCATAATTGACGCTACGACCACCGAAGGCTTAGAGCTTACCTGGGGAAACGGAGACGCCATAGTGGAGCTCGTGGAACGTATTGCATTGCGAAAAGGGGCATTTGCAACACTTTTGGGGGAAGGGTCTCTCCGAGCAGCGAAAGAAATCGGAGGGGATGCAGAGAAATACGTCATGCACGTGAAGGGCCTTGAAATGGCTGCTGACGGAGTCAGGGCCAGCAAGGGCGAAGCCTTATCGCACATGATTTCGCCCCGTGGAGCGGATCACTTAAGGCCCTACGGCGCAATAATCGATGCCTTTGGCTATTTGGAAGAAGAGGTGGGTGTATTTGAGCACGTTGATCCCCTTAGCGAGGAGAATAAGGCATGGGTCAAGCCTTTAGAAGAATATTTCATGGCGACCAACTTGCTGGGTGTATGTTTGTTTACGAGCATAACTCTTGCTATAAAAGCAGAGACTTGGGCAGAGCTTTTTAGCAGTGCTACGGGAATGGAATGCTCATATAAAGATCTTTTTAAGATCAGCGAACGAGTCCTTAACCAGGAACGGTTATTTAATGTGAGAGAGGGCTTCACCAGAAAAGACGATTATTTACCTGAACGATTCAGCAAAGAGCCTGCACCGGACGGTCCTGCCAAGGGGTGTGTTGTAAACCAGGATAGGTTGCTCGACCTCATTTACGAGGCCAAGGGGTGGGATTCGCAAGGGATACCTACACGACAAAAACTTGACGAACTTGGGCTTTGAAAGAGATGTAAGGCAAAGGAGGAGAGGAAAATGAAGAGTTGGAAAATTGGGTTTGGGGTATGTTTAGTGTTGTTGTTTTGCATGTCTATTTCTACCTTTGCTTTGGCAGCATCGCCGGGGGTTCCGGTAGGAGCGCCATCACCCTATAGCGCGATGGTCTCAACGGCCCATCCCCTGTCTTCTCAAGTGGGAGCTCAAATATTGGCAAAGGGCGGCAATGCCGTGGATGCTGCTATAGCGGTTCAATTTGCCCTAAACGTAGTGGAACCTATGATGAGCGGCATTGGGGGCGGAGGTTTTATGATGATCTACCTTGCCGATGAGAATAAAGTCCTCATCATCGACTCAAGGGAAAAGGCGCCTTCCGCTGCAACGCCAGATATGTTCCTAAAAGAAGATGGCACCCCCATGGAATTTGCGGATGCCGTACGTTCCGGTAATTCCGTGGGTGTGCCGGGCACTTTGATGGGCCTTTATAAAGCGTACGAACTTTACGGCACGTTGCCTTGGGCAGATCTGATCGAACCTGCAATCGAGCTAGCTGAAAATGGTCACAAGATCAATCGTCCTTTGGCAGAAAGCATAAAAGAGGAAATGAAAAAGTTTAACGATGCAGCCAAAAAAGTGTTCGCGCCCAAGGGAGAACCTTTGCCTGAGGGGACTTTTTTACTCCAGCCTGACCTGGCGAAGACATTTAAGCTCATAAGGGATTACGGTCCGGCGGTTTTCTACGGCAAGATCCCGGACGGATCTGGTGATCTATTGGCGTTAAAGGGCCTCAAAGATACAGACGAAATTAAAGGGGCGATCAAGGCAAAATTCGATGAAAAAAAGATAGCAGAGCATGCCGGTGAAATCGGGAAAGCAGTCGTCGAAACAGTGCGGTCACGTCATGGGCGAATGACGATGGAAGATCTGGCTGGCTACGAGGTAGCTTTGCGGGAGCCCGTGCGAGGCACTTATCGCGGTTATGAGATCGTGACCATGTGCCCACCCAGCTCTGGAGGGCTTACGCTCCTGCAGATGCTCAAAATATTGGAAGGCTTCGATTTAAAGTCAATGGGTCCATACAGAGCTGATACCATGCATCTCATGATAGAGACCATGCATTTGGCCTATGCGGATCGTGGCGAATATTTGGCGGACAGTGACTTCGTGGATATCCCGTATAAAGGGTATTTAAATCCCAAATATATTGAAGAACGCCGTGCCTTGATAGACATGAAAGCTGCAAATAAAGACGTTCAACCTGGGGATCCCTGGAAGTATGAGGATCGTAAACAGGCTAAAGCCTTTCAAACTGTTTCTGCCTTGGACGAAAGGGGGGAGACAACCCATTTTACTGTGTTGGATAAATGGGGCAACATGGTATCTTACACTACTACAATAGAAGAAGCTTTCGGCAGCGGAATGATGGTGCCCGGATATGGCTTCATGCTCAACAACGAAATGACCGATTTCGATTTTACCCCAGGCGGTATCAACCAAGTAGAGCCTCACAAACGTCCTCGAAGCAGCATGACTCCGACGATAGTGTTTAAAGGTGGAAAACCAGCCTTTAGCGTAGGTTCGCCGGGCGGATCAACCATCATCGTAACGGTGCTGGAAGTGATCACAAACCTGCTGGATCACGGTATGAGCATACAAAGGGCCATCGATGCCCCGCGTTTCATGAGCTCAAAATATCCCGAGGTAAGCTGGGAGAGGGGAATACCCAAATCAGTACGAATTGAGCTAGAGGCCCGCGGGCATAAATTCAAGGAGGAGCCCACCGTTCAAGGTAGCGTTCAGAGCATCGTCATAGACCTAGAAAGTGGCAAAATTTACGGCGGAGCTGATTCCCGCCGAGAAGGTACTGTGATCGGGGTGTTGTAAGAGCAAAAGTATTCTGCCAGGTTAGTAACGTGACACTTGTACAGCATAGCTGGGAAAGGCGGAGTAGCATTTCCCAGCTATGCTAAGAATGGGCGGTATAACGTTATTTTTTACGTTATTAACGACGATAGTAGGTGCCGCATCGGTTGTAGGTTACACAGGCTGGTATTACATAAGGGGGATATCACAGCTATGGTTTACCATTGGAATAACGATCTCTTACATCGTTTTATATATTACCTTGGTCCCCGCATTCATCAATGTAGAGAATATATATCGAGACCTTGGGATACAACTTGAAAGGTGTTCAGATCCTGAGGGATCGTCCGATATTGGCAACGTGAGCCACCGCTGCCCTGCTTAAAGGTGGCTGGGTGTTGGGTCGAATTGCCCTAAGGACATTTATCGACGAGAAATTACGCAGTGAGATGTCTGTTATCCTGAAATAAAGATTAATCTTTGTTTAACCACTTGACCTGGAACGAATTATATGGATCATAGTTTGCGAGGAATTGCATTTAATATAGTTAGGGGTGCAGGTATATGAATGCGTCAAATCGAAAGTACAGTACTGCTGAAATTATGCGTTTTTTGATCCCTTCATTATTGGGAATTTTCCTTTTCTTGGTCCCCGTTCCCCAAGATGGAACTCTCAACACTGTATTAGGAATCATCATCGATTGGGCTAAAGATGCCTTTAAACCGTTTTTAACGGTTACGGCAATGATTTTAGTCGTGTTAAGTGCTATTATCACGGTGTATGCAACGCTTTTAAAGCCGAGTTCCATCATGAAAAACCAATTTTTTAAGGACCTCTTTGTGGTGGGTCCCCTTTGGTTTGTTTCTAGACTTGCGGGGGCAATATTTTTCATAATGATTTTTTACAAGATAGGACCTGAGGCTATATGGAGCATGGATACCGGAGGAACGCCTGCATTGGTGCTGGCTCCTTCTTTGTTGGTGATTTTTAGCGTTTTGGCTGCTGCGGTTTCGCTTTTAACGGACTTCGGATTAATGGAATACGTCGGAACTTTGGCTCGGCCACTGATGCAGCCTCTGTTTAAGCTTCCCGGAAGGTCAGCCATTGATTGTTTAGCGTCGTGGCTTGGAAGTAACTCAGTAGGGGTCGTAATTACCACAAGATTACATGACGCAGGGTATTATAGCGATCGTGAAGCGTCTATTATCGCTACATCTTTTTCCGTCATAAGTGTTGCCTATATTTATGTGATGGCCGATTTCGTTGGTTTGCCCCACATGTATTTTCAAATTCTTATTGCCATTTACATCGTGTCTCTAATCCTTGCCATATTGGCACCACGCATATGGCCCCTTAAAAACATACCTGATACGTACTCGGGGAGGTCAGGACAACAAATACCTGAAAGGGAAATTCCTGCGGAGTATTCATTGAGCGAATGGGCTTTGGCCTCCGCCGTTGAGAGGGCTAAAAAGGAAGGTATCAATACAATAATCAAAACTTGCTATCAAACCTTTTCTTTTCTTGTCGTTAGCACCATGCCGCTTGTCGTGTCTTGGGGTACCATTGTGCTCATCATTGCAACTTATACTCCCGTATTTCAGTGGATTTCTTTGCCCTTTGAGTGGTTGTTGGAGTTGGTCAGAATTCCCGAAGCTTTCAAAGTGGCGCCTGCCTTTGTGCTTGCCTTTGCCGATCAATTTTTGGCTGCAGTTATTGGAGCGACCTGTACCACTGTTGCTGGCAAATTTATGTGTGCCTGCATATCTGCAACCGGAATAATTTATATGACCGAGATCGGAGTTTTGATATTAAATTCCTCTATACCTTTAAATTTTTGGGAACTCACGGCCATATATTTTATAAGGGCTGTGCTTTCAGTGTTTTTATTAGCCCCCTTTGTGTGGTTGTTCTGTTGATATTGTTATTTTCCCTTTTCTGCTCAAATTGCACATAAAAAGGCAGAGATTTCGTCTCTGCCTTTTTTGTTGCCAAACCCCTCATTAATATAGGTTTAAGTCAATGTCACGATTTTGTTACGTCATAGCGATAAATGCGTTACTTCCTTTTGTTATCATTCATCTGAAAGTTAAAAATAAAAATTGGAGGGGTAAATGATGAAAAAATTGGTGATGTCGTTACTTGCAGCAATTTTGATACTTGGTGTGTTTGGTAACGGAGCTTTGGCAGCAAGCCTTACCTTAAAGGGATCTACCACAGTGTTGCCCATAGCTCAGGCAGCTATGGAAAAATACAAAGCGCTTTACCCCGATACAGAATTTTCTATCTCTGGGGAAGGAAGCGGAAATGGGATCAAGGCGTTAATAGACGGAACGTGTGAGATAGCCAATTCCTCCAGGTTCATTAAATTGGAGGAAGTAAAATTAGCTTTCGAAAAGGGCGCTTATCCTGTGCCCTTTGGAGTGGCAATAGATGCGATAGTTCCCGTAGTTCATCCCGATAATTCAGCGAACAACCTCACGTTGCAGCAACTGAGGGATATTTATAACGGCAAAATAACTAACTGGAAAGAAGTTGGGGGGTCCGACAAACCGATCGCCGTGCTGACGCGGGATACCAGCTCTGGCACATACGAAGTTTGGGAAGAAAAGGTCATGAAGGGTGACAAAGTAACACCTAAAGCACAGGTCATGGCCTCAAATGGTGCAATCGTACAGGTAGTTGCGACAAATCAATCGGCCATCGGTTACATCGGGATAGGGTATCTAAACGAGAGCCTAAAGGGCTTAAATGTTGAAAACATAGAGGCAAGTGTAGAGACGGCCCGTACCGGAGAGTACCCGATTTCAAGATATCTTTTCATGTTTACGCGAGGATGGCCGACGGGAGAGACGATGAGGTTCATCAATTTCGTCTTAAGCGATGAGGGGCAGAAAATCGTGGCAGATACAGGGTTTGTCCCGATTCGGTAGTTAAAGACAAGAGGTCGGGAATTTACCTAAGCCGTTATCATATAGCTTCATAGTTAAACTACAGTTCGGGTAAATTCCCGATAGTTAAGCTCTCTAATTTCTCAAGCCGAAAGCTCTAACGGAATTTGGTACAGCCAAAACTGCAACGCTGACATCAGAAAAACAATCTATCTAATAATTTTAAACTTCACACAGCAGGAATATATTCATACTTTTTCAAACCTGGAAGGGTTACATAACCGTTACATAACTGTAAAAAATACGCTACATAGTTATGCTAAAATTTATGCGGAAATCCATGAAGCCATCTTAAGCAAGATGGGAGGAATGGCCTGGTGAAAAAATCGATAACTTTACTTACAACGGTAATTCTAATGCTAAGCCTGTTGAACAATATCGCTGAAGCTTCAAGTCTTATAATAAAAGGTTCGACTACAGTGCTACCAATAGCGCAGGCGGTCATAGAAAGTTACGTAGCTCTTTATCCCGATATTAAATGTTCGCTCTCAGGTGAAGGAAGCGGAAACGGAATCAAAGCTCTAATAGACGGGACATGCGATATAGCCAATTCATCCAGGTTTATAGAAGTGGAAGAAGCTGAAATGGCCTTTAAAAAAGGCGCCTACCCCGTCCCATTTGGAGTGGCAATAGATGCAATAATCCCTATCGTTCACCCTGAAAATCCGGTCGATAATTTAACTTTAGAACAATTAAGGGATATATACATCGGGAAAATAACGAACTGGAAAGAAGTTGGTGGTCCGGACAAAGGAATAGCCGTAATAACGAGGGACACCAGTTCAGGTACGTTTGAAATTTGGGATGAAAAGGTCATGAAAGGCGCCAAAGTAACTCCCAGAGCACAAATTATGGCCTCAAGTGGAGCAATCGTCCAAGCAGTCTCTCAAAATAGGTTAGCGATTAGCTACATAGGAATCGGGTATATGAATAAATATGTGAAAGGCCTGAAAGTGGAAGACGTTGAAGCAACTCCCGAGACCGTTCGTACAGGTGAATTTCCCATATCCCGATATTTGTTCATGTTCACCAGAGGGTGGCCTCAGGGTGAAACGTTGCGTTTTATCAACTTTATCTTGAGCGACGAAGGCCAAAAGATTGTTGAAAGAACAGGATTTGTTACGATTAGATAGAAAAAATAATGTAAATCATTGAAAAACCAATTTAATCTCGTTTAAATCCATATCACAGTCATCAAATGTCTTTCCGAGGAAAAAGCTAGAAAAATTTTTTATCCAGTTTAATCAAGGAGGACCGTGAGGTTGAAAGATCTTAAGGCGACAGATTTCATAGCTAAAATAACCATTAGCACAATAGCCATGATCGGTATATTTATTCTCATCTTTATATTATTTTTTCTTGCGAAAGAGGGCATACCCATATTAAAATCTACTACACTAAAGGACTTATTGTTCGGTCTTTATTGGTATCCAACCTATTCGCCTCCCGAGTTTGGCATGCTGCCCTTAATAGCAGGTTCTTTGGCGGTAACTCTTTTATCTTCCCTCATTGCCCTTCCGATCAGCATCTTGGTGTCCTTATTTTTATCAGAGATATGCCCTAAAACATTGAGAAACATATTAAAACCAACCCTTGAAATCTTAGGATTTCTACCCTCTGTAGTCCTTGGTTTTTTAGGAATGGTCATCATAGCTCCATGGCTTCAAAACTCTTTTGATTTGCTGACGGGGCTCAATTTGTTCAACGCATCCATTCTGTTAGGCCTTCTTATAATTCCTATCACCGGCTCGCTCGCTGATGATGCAATTTCCTCTGTTCCCACAGATATTAGAGCGGCTGCCTTTGCCCTTGGGGCTACCAGGGAAGAAACAATCTCAAAAGTTGTCTTGCCGGCTGCACTCCCGGGAATTCTTCAAGCATGTTTACTAGGTATGATGAGGGGAGTTGGCGAAACAATGGTCGTTTTAATGGCGGCTGGCGGCGCTGCCATTATTCCTGAGAGCCTCTTTGATCCAGTAAGGCCTCTAACTTCTACCATAGCAGCTGAGATGGGCGAAACACCCGTTGGTTCCCCCCATTATCATGCTCTATTTTTTGCCGGTTTACTTCTTTTATTAATGACGTTAATCCTTAACTTAACAGCTATTTGGATCGAAAAACGCTGGAGGTGGCAATGGCGTTGAATGCTAGAAAGTTCAAGGATAGGTTATTAACATACGTTTTATGGAGCTCAATGATTTTGGTCATTATAGTTTTATTAAGCATTTTGGTTTTTATAGTGACCCAAGGGATTGGTGCTATATCAATAGAATTTTTAACGCAGCCACCCCGCAATTCCATGACTGAGGGAGGGATTTTGACTCCACTCATAGGTACGTTGCAGCTTATTATCGTGTCCATGATGTTCTCCCTTCCTGTTGGCGTGTGTACTGCAATTTATTTGGTTGAGTATGCAAAGGAAGACATCTATACTACAACTCTTAGATTGGCCATAAGGAGCTTAGCCGGTATCCCATCGGTAGTTTACGGCTTATTTGGCCTATCATTTTTTTGCATATTATTGAGATTTAAACCATCCCTTTTGTCGGCAGGATTAACCTTGGGTTGTTTGGCTCTCCCGCTTATAGTCGGGGCAGCAGAGACAGCCTTGCAAGCCGTACCACAAAGCCTAAGGGATGCAGCTTACGCTCTCGGAGCTACTAAATGGCAAACCATCAGCAAGGTAGTTATACCCGCAGCTTTGCCATCAGTGCTTACCGGGGCAATTTTATCCGTGGGAAGAGTAGCCGGCGAAACGGCGCCCATCATGTTTACCGGCGCAGCCTTTTTCACTCCGGGAATTGCCAAAAGCTTATTCGATGAAGTAATGGCACTGCCGTTTCATGTATACGTCTTGGCAACTGCTGGCACCTTTATCGATAAAACACGCCCCTTACAATACGGAGCTATTTTAGTCTTAATGGCCCTAGTCCTCGGGATTACCTTAATTGGTGTAATAATGCGTGCAAAACTAAGTCGTAGAGACTATCTGATGTAACAATGTAACGAAGGAAGGACAGGAAAAATGGTTATTGATTCTATGAATAACGTAAAAATTAAAGTGGAAAACTTAAGTCTATATTATGGCGATAGTCCGGCATTAAAAAACATAAATATGCATATATACAACCAAAGTGTCACTGCACTCATAGGGCCTTCTGGTTGTGGAAAGAGCAGTTTTTTAAGATGTCTCAATCGAATGAACGATTTCATACCAAATGCTAGAGTTGAAGGAAACGTTTATTTAGACGGCCTAAATATTTATTCTTCTAATGTCGAATTGATTGAGTTAAGGAAAAAAGTAGGGATGGTATTTCAACGCCCCAACCCTTTTCCCATGTCAATTTACGATAACGTGGCCTTTGGACCCAGGCTTCACGGCATTAAAGACAGGGAGAAATTGGACGAAATTGTTGAAAGCAGTCTAAGGTCAGCGGCTTTGTGGGATGAGGTAAAAGGCATTTTGACAAGATCAGCTTTATCTTTATCGGGAGGTCAACAACAACGTCTATGCGTGGCAAGGGCAATAGCAGTAAAACCCGAAGTACTTTTGATGGATGAACCAACTTCTGCTCTTGATCCTCTGGCAACTGCGCGTATTGAGCAATTAATACGAAACTTAAAAAAATATTTCACAATCGTTATTGTGACACACAATATGCAACAAGCTGCTAGAATATCGGATGTAACAGCTTTCTTCCTGATGGGCGAATTAATCGAAGTGGAACCTACCGAAAAGATATTTACTGCACCGGAGGATCAACGTACAGCAGATTATATTACAGGACGTTTCGGATAAATTATCAAATTCTCCTCTAATCTTCAATAACAGAAAATACGAAGGAGTTGACGGGAGAGATGGAGCTAGATGCGAGAGAACACATTGACATCGAATTAAGAAATTTAGAAGAAAAATTATTAAAACTTGGTAGATTAGCCGTGGATGCCTTATCGCGCTCAGTGGTTGCTCTAAAAGAGCAAGATGTATTGAAAGCCAGAGAAGTTATCGAGGGTGATGCCATACTCGATGAGCTCGCAGAAGATATTGACATGAGTTGTTTAAAGTTTATGGCTAGATTTCAACCTTTAGGACAAGACTTAAGAATTGTTTCGGCAATCATGCACATGGCGGTTGATTTAGAACGCATCGGCGATTACGGGACAAGTATAGCAAAACGTGCCATTAAACTTTCAGACCGTCCACACATTAAACCTCTTTTAGATATCCCACGCATGGAAGCTGACATAAGAAAAATGGTCAACCTAGCATTGGAAGCGTTAATGGAAAAAGATATAAAGAAGGCAGAAGAGGTTTGTCGCCTTGACGATGAGGTCGATGATCTGGATCGGCAAATTTTTCACGAACTTCTATTAATAATGATGGAAAGGCCACGTGTTATAGAGCAGGCAACGGAGCTTCTGTTAATTTCCCGTACCTTAGAAAGGGCTGGCGATCACGCCACAAATTTAGCCGAAAGGGTTATATACTTGGTTACCGGAAAGAAAGTGAGCGCCTCTCAAATCAGGAGGCCAAAGGAGGATAAGGATTGAAAGGAGAGCGAATTCTCGTCGTTGAAGATGAAGAAGATATAGCGTCTCTTATCAGTCGCTATTTAATAACGAAGGGATTTGATGTTACCATAGCACAAGATGGGGATAAAGCACTGGAATTGTGCTACGAACTGTTGCCTAAGCTGGTCGTCTTAGACTTAATGTTGCCATCGATGGACGGCTGGGAAGTTTGTCGTAGATTAAAAAAAGATCCTCTTACCAGGGATATACCTATAATAATTCTTACAGCCAGACGAGATGAAAGAGACGTAATTGAAGGTTTTGAGCTGGGTGCAGATGACTACGTGAAAAAGCCCTTCTCCCTCGTTGAATTACACGCCAGAATCAGATCGGTTTTAAGAAGAGTTACACCTCAATCCAATGGGATAATAAATCATGGACGATTTAAGCTAAATGCGGATGCAAATGAATTGCAATATGACCATGTAACGATCGATTTAACACCTATTGAAACCAGGATCATGAAGGTTTTATTGAAGAATGCACCAAAAATTACATCAAGAGAGGAATTGCTGGTAAAAGTATGGGGAACGTTGTTGGGAGAGTCTCGTGCCATTGATGCCCACATTTGCAGATTGAGGACAAAGTTCAAAGAAGCAGGGATTGATCCTAATCTAATTAGGACCATTCGATATCGAGGCTACAAAATAGCCGATAGCTGCGTGAGCGATGAGAAGCATTAAGATCCAGATCATCTTTTTCACATGCATCTTGGTGTTGCTGTCTCTTGGGTTGTCATGGTACATTGCATTGAAAACTTGTGAACGTTCGTTGGTGGAGTATTCTATTGATGAGCTATCAAACGTAGCAGATGAGATATCAATATCGATACAACCAATGAATCGCCAGGGAGCCGTCCAATTTTTAACTATCAACAAAGGTTTAACGAACGCAAGAATATTATTGTACGATGCCAATGGAAAAAATTTATGGGATAGCCAACCCGAAGAAGCAAAAATAGAATACCTTTATGTAAGGCCTGAGTTTCAAAGGGCGCTCAAGGAGCCTTACAACGTGAGTTGCACGTATAATAAAACGTTGCGACTACATACTGTTAATGTTTTTAAAAAGATCGATTTGATAGATGGCAACGTTATAGTAATGCTATCAAAACCATTAGTTCAAGTTTCAAGGATCAGTCAAAAGTTAAACACGTACTTTTTCCTAGCCTTATTATCGTTATTTGCGTTTGCAATTTTACTAGGTCATTTAATAGTTCGAAGGATTTTACACCCTCTCAGTGAACTTAGTTCGGTGGCAGCAAATTTAGCTTCGGGGCACGCTGCAAATTTCTCACTTGTCGGTCCCCCAGAAGTTTCAAATTTAGCTGCTTCTTTAAAGGAAATGTCCGAAAATTTGCAACAAACCCTAGCGCTCCTCAGCCAACAAAAAGATAATCTAAAACAATTACTGGATTCCCTGCCTGCAGGTGTGGTTCTTGCCGACAACCACGGAAAAATACGTTATCTCAACGAAAGTACCATAAGTTTGTTGGCCATGCACGAAGGAAGCTACGTTGGGAAACCCTTTGTCGGAGTTATTGGAATACCCAAGTTAATAGAACTTTATGATCGCCTGAAAGAAGCCCCCGAATCGGAGACATATTTCGATATTTCTAAGCCGGAAAAGAAATACTTATGTTGTAAGGGCAAAAGCATTGGGAGCGGATTTTTATTTTTAATAACAGATGTCACAGAACAAAGGCAACTAGAAATCGCCATGAGAAATTTTATTGCCGAGGCAAGTCATGAGTTCCAGACTCCTATGACGGTCATAAAGGCAGCGGCTGAAATAATGCTAGATAGCCCGGATCTTTCCAAAGAGGAACGAGAGGAATTACTTAAAAAGATTATAGAACAGCAGGACCGTGTATCCAATCTGGTCGATAATTTGCTCTACCTTGCAAGGCTGGAAGGGCAATCGATAGAAACGATGGCTCAGAATAGACACAAAATAAGGCTTGATCAACTAATAGAAGATCTAGTAAATGAATACAAAAGCTACCCCCAAGGACGAAACATAAAATGGAACGTAAATATACAGCTGAAGGATGCCTTTACCATGGGATCACCGGAGGAGTTAAAGAGGGCTATAGGAAACGTGATTGACAACGCAATAAAATATACTCGCAGAAAATATGGAGAAAAAGAGGGAGGCATAATATCTGTTTCATTATCGGACGGAGGTCGTTGGTGGCGTATATCTGTTTCCGACAATGGAGTTGGCATATCTCCCGATATCGTATTAAATATTTTTGATAGGTTTAAGAGAAGCTCTACAGATAAGATCCGACGAAAAGTAGAAATGACCGGTTTTGGGCTCGGATTAGCCATTGCGAAAAACATCATTGAAGCTCATAATGGTTTGATTGAAGTGACATCAGCAAGGGAACCGACTACATTTACGATTAACCTACCGAAGATGAAAGAGTAATGATGTTTTTAATGGATCTTTTCAAGCCTTGGCGTAAAAGAGGAATACTTGGAAAAGTTGGCCAATATGGCCGCTAAAAATATTTCCACGAAGAGCAATCCTCCCATGAAATGATTAAAGAGGATTATTTAACCCTCTTTAGGAGAGCGTTGGCGGATTAAATTAACTTTAAGGTTTGTGTTCTAGTTGAATGTAGCAAGTCTATCAAGGGCTGCCGATAGATAAATAACCGGCAGCCCTAGTTATTCAGCAGTTATTCTAACGGCACTAGCCCTGCAGGTTCTTCTTGAAGTGCGGCGGAATCCAATTTGTAAAGTTTGATTTCTCGGTGCAGTTCCTTGGCCAAAGTTTCCAGGTCTTGGGAGGCCCGCTTAAGGGCAGCGACGCGCTCTTCCAATTCTTTTACCGATTTTGTCATGCTCTCTGCTTTTTCCCGAGTTGATTCTACCCCTTGTGCAACTCTGTCTATGGAGGCAGCCATTTCTTGCGTGCTCGCCGATTGTTCCTCTGCAGTGGCAGCGACGTTTTGGATCTGATCTACTATCAGCTCGATGGCCTTCAAAACGTCTCCTATGTGTTTTTCCATCAATAAAGCTTCCTTTTCTCCTGCCGCTGCCAGTTCTACGCCCTTATTTGTGACTTCTACGGCTTGTGAAGTTTCCTCTATGATGGATTTTGCTAACAAACCTATTTGCATGGCTGCTTCGTTGCTTTCTTCGGCAAGCTTCCTCACTTCATCGGCGACGACCGCAAAACCGCGGCCATGTTCGCCGGCTCTTGCAGCTTCTATGGCTGCGTTTAAAGCCAGTAAATTCGTCTGATCGGCTACCCTTGAGATGGTTGAGACAATGCTTCCGATTTGTCCGGCCCTTTCGTTCAATTGCGAAATTACCTTGGCAATCTGACGGAATGATTCGGCCATTTCTGTTACCCGTTTTGCGGCGTAGGTTATCAAATCGCCAGTTTCCTGGGCATTTCCTCTCAAAATTTCCGCTTGGTTCGAGGCTTCGGCAGCTGCTTTTGCAGCGCCCTGGGCGGCGGAGGCTACTTCTTCTATGCCAGCATTTGCCGAAGATATGGCATCGGCATTGTCCTCGGTAATCACCTTTAATTCATCAGCTTCCTTTGTTATAATGTTGACGAATGCTGACGTTGCGTCGGAGATCTCGTCCAAAGCTGTAGCTTCCTGTGAGAGTTTATCGCTGCGGCTCCTAAGGCCGAGGAGTATTTGTTGCTGGTGTTCTATTAATTGATCCAAGGCCTTTCCTACCTGGGCCAGTTCATCGCTTCCCTGTAAAGAAGTCCTAGCGGTAAGTTCTCCCTTGATGACGCTTTGAGCAACGTTAAGGAGCTTGCCTATGGGATTTGTGATGGCTTTTGCTGTGAAGAAGATAAACAATCCTAATATCGCTAAACATATGATCCCTATCACAAAGAGTCTTATTCCTACATTGACCAGGGGGGAAAATATTTCGTTGGTGGCGGCCGTGATGCCAATGCTCCAGCCGTTATCGAGAGGGGCAAAGAAGATCTTCCTTTTCTCGCCATCCATGGTGTATATGCCATCAGATTTTTCGCCATTCACCATCTTTTGGGCAAGGGATGCAAGGTCTTGCGAAACCAAGGCAGATGGTTGAGTTAGGTTGAGTTTCATGATGTAATCTTTGTTTGGGTGAGCTATGATGTTACCCTTCTGATCGACTAATATGCCATAGCCGTAACCGAGGAGCTTTTGCGACGTAACAAATTCGATAACGTCTTTTATCAAGACATCGGCTGCAACCACGCCCAGCAGCTTCCCCTTTTTGTCCATTGCGGCAATTGCTGCAGTAATCACAAAGCCTTCTACGTTTACCGCTTCATAGGGATCTGTAAATATCACGTCGCTGTATTTTTCTGCCTCTACATACCAGGGGCGTTTGCGCATATCCATATCGGCCGGAGGTTCCCACCCCGTGGCGCTCATGAACTCGTTTTTTGGAGTACACATGTAAATTTCAATAAATCCTAGGTCTTTGTGTCTATCGAATGTCTTTGCCAAGTAATCTTTAACAAGATAACCTGATATTCCATAGTTTTCCCACATGTAAATGATATTCTCAGCCATAAGCTTGACTACATTGGTACGAATGTTAATCCAGTTGGATAACGATGCGGTAGCCGTATCAGTGGCCAGCCTTCCGCCTTGATTGATCTGATCGATTATGATTGTTCTGCTTCCTCGATATGAGAAAAAGCCTACCATGCATAAAGTTATCAAAATTCCTGCCGACAACAAAACGAGTCTCCGTCTAACGGTCAATTGCTGCTCCCTCCTTACATTTTGATATTTAAAAAATCAACTAACTCAATTTGAAAAATATGTTAAATTTCATTAAGATATCATTATAGAATTGGGATTTAATCAAGAGTAACTTGCTTTCCAGCAGAAGATGTTAATGGTTTTGATTTAAAAGTTCACGGGTTTATTGTCACACAAAATTTGAAACTTGTAAAACCGAAAGTTCATGTAAACTAGAGGAGCTTTATAGCGATATTTAATTGTATTATAATAGTAGGGTAAATCATAATGAGTCTTACGAGAAACACCCTCTGCACCTAATCTTTAATATGATAATTTATACAGACTAAGGTTTGTTCCTATTTTCACCGTACAAAGGGAAGGCGGGGATTAAGTTGGAGAATATGGGATGAACTTTTCATTAAGCCTATAAGGTTAGATTTCTTGCGGAGGAAGATTTATGAGAAGAAAATTGGCGAAACAATACGTAAATGGCAAGATGTTATTATTGTGCATCATTGTATTGTTATCATTCACTCCTACCGCTTTGTGCAATGAACGAAATATCCTGGTGTTACATTCATATGATCCGGAATATATTTACACGAGAGTATTTAATAACACCCTCAAAGAAGAGTTGGATAAAAGCGGTAATTCGGTTAACCTTTTTTATGAATATCTCGATGCGAAGAGATTTGATCCTGCCGATTATTATGGACTGTTTGAAGAGTACATTATATCCAAGTATCGAAATCGCAAAATCGATTGTATTCTCTGCTTCGACGACGATGCCCTGCAATTTTTATTAGCGGAAAAAAACGACCTGGAAAATTTATCTACTCTCCCCATTATCTTTGGAAGCATTGCCAGTAAGGTGTTGATATATTTTGCCGCTTTGGAAAGAAACATGACTGGCGTTTTCGAGGATCTGGATGTATCGGCGAATGTGAATTTAATGCTTCAAATATTGCCCGCAAAACATGTATTTGTCGTGTCAGACAAAACGACTTTAGGTGTCGACCTATACGAAAAGGCAAGGCTCGTATTTAAAAGACTGAAGCATCTTTCTGTGGAATATCTCATAGGATTGCCATGGAACGAAATGAAGGAAAGGTTTGAAAATGCTCCCGAAGGATCCGCAATTTTTCTTCTTTCTTACTTGAGAGATGAGCAAAACAATGTGTATTCGATAGAAAGAGTGAGCGAGTTGCTACGGGGCGTATCCCTGCCTGTTGTAACGTTATTAACTCCCCTTGTAAATCTTGGCGGAGCTCTAGCATCTTGTGCTCCGACGCCTAAAACACAAATAGAAGCCGTCGTAAGGATTTTGAATTCCGTTCTGGCAGGAAGGGAAGTCAGATATATACCCATCGTTATGGATCTTCCGAAAAACTACTTAGTAAATTACCCCATGCTCAAAAAGTTTGATATAACTCGTTCTTCACTCCCAAAGAACCATATTCTGTTAAATGTTCCTGAGACTTTTTATAGAAGATATAAAAATGTTCTTTTGCCTGCTATATGTGTCGTTTCAATTTTGTCCGTCCTGGCATTGCTTTTGCTAATTAACTTCAACAGACGTAGAAGAGCTGAAGAGGCATTACACCGGGAGGTGGCCTTTTTAAAACAACTAGTAGAAACGATCCCTGATGCCATGTGTTATATCGATGGCAGCGGACGCATTGTACTGTGGAATAAAGCCTTTGAAAATTACCTTTCGCCCACCTGCGGGCGGATCAAGGGATGCAAGATCAGCGATTGTATTTCCGATATATCCCTTGCGGGAAATATAGAGTTGAATAGTTCAAATTACGTCGTGAATGAGGAGGAGTTTCAAACCACCCCGATTCTTTTTAGGGATAAATCCGGCGAGATTCATTATTTAAACGTCCACAAAAGACCGATTAAGAATGGCGAGAAACTCATAGGGACACTTATCATTATGATAGATGTCACTGCGTTGGTACAAATGCAAGAATCATTGAGAGGGCAAAAAAAGCGGTTGGAATTGACCTTGATGGGAAGCAATGTAGCCTACTTCGAACGCAACGTTAAAACGGACGAATTATGGATGAATTCCCTCGGATATGAACTTCTAGGATATGATGATGGGGAAATTAAAAGTTTTTCTCAATTTAAGGAGCTTGTGCATCCCGAAGACCTGGAACAATATAATCTGTCATTGCAAAGGGTTTTTGAAAACATAAACGATAATTACAGAACGAATTATCGGATTAGGAGGAAAAATGGCGAATATATATGGATTGAAGCTACTGCCCTTGTGGTTGAACGAGACCTCGAGGGCAATCCGTCGATATTCGCCGGAGTATTCTGGGACATTACTGAAGAAAAACTCAAAGAGGCAGAAACCGCACAATTGATAGAAGGGCTTTATACGAGTTCGATGCTGGATCCCTTAACCGGAATTTTGAACAGGAAAGGATTGCGAGATAAACTTCCCGATGTGATTGCTCAGTGTAAGAAAATGGGAAAGAGTTTGAGCCTCATTTTATTAGATATCGATGATTTCAAAAAGATAAATGACACTTATGGTCATTTGGCAGGAGACTCGGTGTTAAGGGAATTAAGCGAAGCGGTAAGAGAGACGATTAGGAAAGATGATCTTTTCGTAAGATGGGGTGGAGATGAATTTTTAATTGTGTCGATGATTACGGTTGATGAAGCCCTTTGCATTGCTGATCGGTTGAGACGCAACATAGAAGGTCGACGATTTTCAGGATTTAACGTGACAGTTAGTGTAGGAATATCCAGGCTTTTGACAGACGAACCTTTGGAAGAAGGAATAAAAAGGGCTGACAGAGCCCTATACAACGCAAAGGCTAAGGGCAAAAATTCTGTTGCTGTGGAAGACGAATGATGACAGAAACAAACAGCCTCAAAGGTCATATTATTCAAACCCTCCGGTGTTTTTAACCCACAACTGGCATTTCTACAGTGAATTTTTATGTACTTCTCAGTGGGGTATACTGTGTGTAGAGATTTACACCAATTGTTTTGTATGAAGAATAAAAGGCACTAGACGAAGGAGGCATATTAGCATGTTGGACAAAAATAAGGTGCAGGAAATTTCGAAGAATCTACAAAGCAGGGGAATTGACGCTTTTCTTTTAGGCCCTGGAGATGATTTAGAGTACCTCAGCGGATTGAAAACGGGGGAGTGCGAACGATTCAAGGGGCTTTTCGTCCTGGGAGATGGCAGGTATTTCTACGTCACGCCCTATCTGTATGCAGAAGAGTTTGAGGCAGCATTGGGCAAAGAGACGCCTGCATACATGTGGGAGGACAAGAATTGGTTTTATCCAGCGTTAGCTCAAGCGATGGATGATTATGGCCTTAACGGCAAGAAGCTTGCCGTTAATTACGGCGTGAGGGCCGTGGACGCCATTGAGATAGCCGATCGACACGGGGTAAAGTTGTTGAACGGATGGCATTTGCTGGATAAGATGAGGATAATCAAGAGCCCTTCGGAGATAGAAAAGCTGGAAAAGGCAACACAAATTTCTGACGAGGCTTTTAAGGAACTTCTGGGCTTTATAAAACCGGGTATGACGGAGGGGGAAATCAGGAAAAAACTTCTTGAGCTTTTTGAGAAACACGGAGCTGACGAACCGGCCTTTGACGTCATCGTTGCGCAAAAGGAAAACGCTTCAAAGCCCCATTATAATGGCGCCAAAGGGGTCATAAGAGAACGCGATCTAGTGCTCGTCGACTTTGGGTGCAGGTATGAAAGCTATTGTTCTGATACCACCCGTACGGTTTTCGTGGGTGAGCCGACAGAAGAAGAGAAAGAGCTTTACGACGTAGTCCTGCGTGCCCAAGAAGCCGGTGAAGCTGCGGTAAGACCGGGAGTCCCGGCGGAAGAGGTCGATAGGGCGGCAAGGAGGGTCATAGAAGAAGCCGGTTACGGAGAATATTTCAACACCAGGCTAGGTCACGGGATAGGCGTAGCAATTCACGAGGCCCCTTACATCATGGAAGGCAACAAAATGCCTCTGGAACCAGGCATGACTTTCAGCATAGAGCCAGGAATTTATATCCCCGGCAAGATAGGCATTCGCATCGAAAATGTTGTGGTTGTAACAAAGGACGGCTGTTGGCCTCTTTCGAAGTTGCCTAAAGGGATCATCGTCCTTTGACACCTGTTTAACCAAACTTTATATAATGTGCAGATGACAGTTGGGGTATTTATATGACGATCTTATGGAGGGACGGCGCAAGCGCTATCCCTCCATAAGATTTCGGTGATCATTTTCTGACGATAATGGCTCGCTGTGTGCCCCAACATCTTCTCGATCGCGATGGTTATTGTTGAATTTCGTGGTAAACTCTGGTGTGTATGCCAAAATTTTTAAGAATTTGATTAATATGAAAGGTGATTTTAATATTGAATGCATAAACATGGTTGGGTTAGAGCGGCTTGGCATAGCATGAGGGTGGGGACAAGAATTTTATGAGTTAAAAGGAGGAATATCAATGGACACCATCACAGCTCTACTGGTTATTGCTATTGTGTATGCGATCGGCGATTATGTCTCTCAGAAGACAAAGGCGATTTTTTCCATGTTATTTGTTTCAGGAATCATTTTTATGGTTGGTTTTTGGTTTGGTGTTCCCAAGACCTTATTTGAGGATGCCGCTATTGTTAAACTCTCTTTGGCGTTAATCCCCACGCTTATGGTGCATATGGGCACATTGATGAGGCTTAAAGATTTGCAGGAAGAGTGGAAGACAGTGATTATAGCCTTAAGCGCCATTATCGCTGCGGGGATTGTCCTTTTCCTGATAGGTTCACCCCTCATTGGCAAAGAATTTGCAGTGCCGGCTGCGGGTCCCATCTCGGGCGGGGTTGTAGCGACCCTCATCATGAGTGAGGCAGCTAAGGCTAAGGGCTTGGAGACGGTCTTGGTTTTTCTTACGCTTCTTTTGGTGCTTCAGAACTTCGTTGGTTTGCCGATAGCTTCAATTTGTTTATCGAGGGAGGGACATCGCCTTCGCGATGCTTATCGAAGCGGAGGTGTCCTTAAAGATGACAAGTCCTCGAAATCAGAAGCTAATCCCGCAGAAAAGGAGCGAAAATGGAAATTTATTCCGGAAACCCCAAAGGAGTTGCAAACGCCATTTATCCTGATAATGAAGACCATGCTTGTGGGGTGGCTTGCTGTGGTAGCGACTACCCTTTTGGGCGGTGTCATCGATAAATTTGTGATGGCATTGATATTTGGTATCATATTTTACGAGATAGGATTTCTTGAACCAAAGATCTTGACTAGGGCAAATTCGGAGGGCTTTACCCTTTTTGCTTTGTTGGTGCCCATTTTCATGAACTTAAATAAGGCAACGCCGGGCATGGTAATCTCTCTCATAGTTCCCATCGTTTTATCCTTTGCCATAGCTGTGGTGGGAATTGCCATCTCATCGGTAATTTTGTCCAGAATTTTCAAGTATTCATGGGAGATGAGCCTCGCCATAGGTGTCTGTTGCTTGTTCGGTTTCCCTGGGACGTTTATAGTGTCTCAGGAAGTGGCAAATGCTGTGGGCGAGACACCTGAAGAAAAGGAGTTTGTGCTCACTAAGATACTGCCCAAGATGTTGGTTTCCGGTTTTACGACAGTTACTATCGCTTCAGTTTTCCTGGCTGGATTCCTAGTGAAATTGTTGTAATTTTTTCAAGGAGCGTGATTTTTTTGAAACTTGAAGAAATCGTTGAGCTTGCTGAAGAGCTTGAGGAGAAAATCATAAAATTTCGCCGTGATTTCCACGCCCACCCCGAGCTTTCCTGGAAAGAGGAGAGGACGTCTAAAGTCATAGAGCAGGTCTTGAAAGAGTTGGGGTTTGAAAACGTGCGTCGCGGTTTCGGTGGGACGGAGTCTGGCGTTGTTGGAGATATAGCTGGAAGAAAAGAAGTTCCCCTGATAGCATTAAGGGCGGACATCGATGCTTTGCCAATCGAAGAGGAGGCAGACGTGCCTTGGAGGTCCATAAATAAAGGCGTCATGCACGCTTGCGGACACGACGCTCACGCGGCGATACTTTTAGGGGTTGCCCACATGCTTGCTTTGTTAAAAGATAAACTTCCCTGTAAAGTGCGCTTGATCTTCCAACCGGCAGAAGAGTCAGGCGTTCGGTCTGGCGCTCGCCAGCTTATCGAGGAAGGCGCTTTGGACGGTGTGGAAGCCATTTGGGGCCTTCACGTGTGGAGTTCGCTTCCGGCGGGTAAAATTGGCTACAGATCCGGTCCAACTATGGCCTCAGCAGACATATGGGAGGTAGAGATAAAGGGTAAAGGAGGTCACGGTTCAAGGCCCCACGAAGCGATAGATCCTACCATAGCGGCGGCAAGTATAGTATTGTCGCTACAGACTATAATAAGCCGAGAGCTGGACCCGCAAGAAACGGCGGTCTTAAGCATCGGCAGGCTGGAGAGCGGAAGCGCCCCCAACGTCATTCCCGAAAAAGCGCTAATTCAAGGCAACATTCGCACGACTAATTCAATTGTGCGTGACGAATTGCCCGGAAGTATAGAACGAATCGCAAAGGGAATAGGTAGCGCTTTGAGGTGTGAAGTTAAAACCAACTTTATTCCCGTCTATCCTGTCACCGTAAACGACCCTGACATGGTTGAGACCTTGAAAAAAGTTGCATCAGCCATGTTTGGCGATCAATCCCTGACAGAAATGCCCATAGTGATGGGTTCAGAGGATTTTAGCTTCTATCAACAGAAAGTACCGGGAGTCATCTTTTTCTTAGGGATGGCAGATTCTCAAAAAGGCACCGATGCCGAACACCATAACCCAACGTTTAAGACCAACGATGAGGTGCTAAAAAAAGGTGTGGCGCTTTTAACGGCCCTTGTGATGGAGTCCAAAGGAGAGGAATAGTTAATGATGAGAAAAATGCCAAAGGTTTTGGCGACAAGTCGCATCCCGGAAGAAGGGTTGCGCATGTTGGAGGAGCATTGTGATGTCAAGGTGTTCGACTACGAAGGGGTTTTCCCGAGAGATGTGCTTTTAAAGGAAGTCAATGGAGTGAATGCCATCGTATGCCTGCTTGCCGATAAAATCGATGGCGAAGTGATGGACGCGGCAGGCCCGCAGCTTAAGATCATTGCCAATTATGCCGTCGGATTTGACAATATCGACGTTGATGCAGCCACAAAGCGCGGCATCATGGTGACGAATACCCCTGGCGTGCTCACCGATACGACGGCCGATCTGGCTTGGGCACTGCTTTTGGCGACAGCCCGCAGGATTGTGGAAGGCGACAAATTCTTGCGCCAGGGAAAGTTTAAGGGATGGAAGCCTATGCTTCTTTTGGGCACGGACGTCTATCACGCAACGCTTGGCATCATTGGCTTTGGAAACATCGGCAGAGCGGTAGCGCGCAGGGCAATGGGGTTTGACATGAAAGTCATCTACTATAGCTCTCATAAAGCCACCGCAGAATTGGAAAAGAAGTTAAACGCCGAATACAGGCCGCTCGATGATCTGCTTAAAGAGGCGGACTTCGTATCGATCCACGTACCGCTTACAAAGGAAACCAGACATCTGATCGGCGAGCGAGAGCTAAAGATGATGAAAAAGGAAGCCTACCTCATAAACACTGCGAGGGGACCTATCGTTGACGAAAAGGCTTTGGCGAAGGCCCTGAAAGAAGGCTGGATCAGGGGAGCCGGCCTTGATGTCTTTGAACGTGAACCCGAGGTCGAGCCCGAGCTTCTTGAACTTGATAACGCGGTCTTGCTGCCTCATCTTGGCTCGGCTTCATACGCCACGCGCGCCAAAATGGCCACCATGGCGGCAGAAAACGCCCTCAAAGCGCTGAAAGGAGATGTGCCGCCTAACCTGGTCAATCCCGAAGTGATAATGGGTAGGTGAAAGAAACCTAGGTCTCAAAAGACAAAAAAGAGCGTACTTCCTGAAGTTGGTCAAAAAGTTAATGACACTGCACTCCGACAGTAATTATTGCATTGTAAACGTTTTGGCATTGACACCAAGCTGTACCGGATATATAATCTCTTCGCTTGGATTTGACTGAAAAGGACTTGAAAAACGGGGAGATTTTTATGTCCAAGGAATACGAGGATTTACTGAAATCGCGAGTAGATTGGAATGTACTTTTTGACCTTTACGGAGGACTTTTGACGGAAAAACAAAGAAAGGCCATCGAGCTTTATGATATGGCCGATTGGTCTTTGTCCGAAGTTGCTGGTGTCTTACAGATAAGTCGCCAAGGAGTTTTTGAACTCCTTCAACGAGCCAGGAAGCGGCTTATTGAAATAGAAGAGGTGGTAGGCTATAAGCGTACCTTAGAGGCACTTGGGGAATATAAAAGAAATGTAGAAAAACTATTGAATCAACGTGATAATGAACTTTCCGAAGAATTCAAATCCAAAATGTCAGAGTTGCTTTCGGATTTAGGAAAGATGGGTGATCAGGATGTTTGATTCCTTAAAAGAACGATTAGAAGGAATTTTTTCTAAACTTAGAAGCAAGGGCAGGCTCACAGAAGAAGATATCAGTGACGCTTTGCGTGAGGTAAGAAGAGCGTTGCTGGAGGCCGATGTTAACTATAAGATAGCAAAGGACCTAGTTGAGCGAATTAAAGATCGTTGTCTTGGTCAAGAAGTTCTATCTTCTATCATGCCTGCTCAGCAAGTTTATGCCGTCGTATACGAGGAGCTTTGCAACCTCATGGGAGGTAAGAAGGAAAGATTGAACTTTGCTCCCAAACCACCATCAATATTTACGCTCGTGGGATTGCAGGGTTCTGGTAAGACGACTACTGCAGTAAAGCTTGCCTTAAGGATATCGGATAGCCATAAACCCATGGTCGTTGCCTGTGATTTACGTCGTCCTGCTGCGGTAAAACAGCTTAAAGTCTTAGCCGAAAAGGCGGGTGTTCCATTTTTTGGTCCCGAAGAAGCCGGCTCCAATAACGTATTGGATGTTGCTAAAAGAGCCTTGACATATGCAGATTCTCGCCTCATTGACGTAATTATCTTCGACACGGCGGGGCGTTTGCATGTCGATGACGATCTCATGTCGGAACTAGAACGGATGCATAAGTTATTAAACCCACAAGAGGTCTTGCTCGTTGTAGACGCCATGACTGGACAAGAAGGCGTCAATGTGGCACAAGCCTTTCAAGAAAAGGCGGGTATTACGGGAGTGATATTAACTAAGCTGGATGGAGATGCCCGGGGAGGTGCGGCTCTTGCCGTTAAAGCTGCGACTGGAGTTCCTATCAAGCTCGTGGGAGTTGGCGAGCACCTCGAAGACTTAGAAGAGTTTGACGCTGCAAGGATGGCGCAACGCATACTTGGCATGGGCGACATGGAGGGGTTGCTCGAGAAAATACAAAAATCTAGCGACGTCGAAGAAATTGAGCGGGTTCAAAAAAGCCTCAAGGATGATAAGTTTACCCTTGAGGATTTACTAGTACAACTAAGACAAATTCAAAAACTTGGTCCACTTGACAAAGTAATGGACATGCTTCCCCTTCCCGGAAAGGTTAAATCTCAAGTCTCTGATGTAGATTTCAGGCGCATTAAACACGTTGAGGCTATTATTCTTTCGATGACGCCGGAAGAGAGAAAAAGGCCGGAGATAATAAAGGGCAGCAGAAAGCGCCGAATTGCCAGTGGTTCTGGCACAAATGTCCAAATGGTCAATCAGGTATTGAGGCAATATCAACAAATGAAAGAAATATTTAAACGCTTTGGTAAGGGTAAGGGCAAATTAAGAGGCCTAAAGATTCCCAAAGGATTATTTTAGGAGGTGCAGTGTGTATGGTGGTTAGGATCAGATTAGCACGTCATGGACGCAAAAAGAGGCCCTTTTATCGTTTGGTGGTTGCTGACTCTCGTTCTCCTCGGGACGGGAAGTTCATTGAGATGATAGGCACTTACAACCCGCTAACGGATCCGGCAGAGGTGAAAGTCAACGAAGAAAGGGCCATTTATTGGTTAAAAGTTGGGGCTCAACCTTCGGATACAGCCAGGTCATTGTTGAGAAAGGCTGGTGTGTGGGATAAGTTTGTGGAGAGCAAGAAGGCTTGATGCGCATGGTGGACTATGCGGACTTAGTTAAAACTATAGTGATGCAGTTGGTAACTAAACCTGAAGACGTAGAAGTAAGGCAAGATTCAGAGGATGGCAAGATCAAAGTATCTATCAAAGTTAATCCTGAGGATATGGGCCGTGTCATAGGCAAGGCTGGATCGACTATTAGATCTATACGAGTGATTGCCAAGGCGGCTTCAATTAAGTCTAAAGAAAAAATAGATGTAATAGTTGAAGAATGAAAAAGCCCAAAGAGGTGAGTGGTCTAATGAGTGTAAAAGAGTTGGTCACCATAGGGCGGATTGTAGGCGCTCACGGAATTAAGGGGGAGTTCCGCCTTCTGCCATTGACCGATTTCCCGGATCGTTTTAACGGTATGGATCACCTTGATGTTTATCGCCCTAACGGATCCTTTTGGTGCCGACTCACGATCAATTCTTTAAGGGAGCACGTAGGTAAAAAGCAGTTTATTGTCGGTGTCGACGAAATTGTCGACAGAGAGGGGGCTGAAAGCCTGCGTGGCGGCCTTATAATGATAACCCGAGAGGAAAGAGTTGAACTCCCTGAGGGATGTTATTGGCTGGATGATTTGCTCGGGCTCGTAGTTGTTGATGTTGAGAGTGGAGACCCTTTGGGCACGCTCGTTGAAATTATGCCAACGGGCAGCAACGATGTTTATGTAGTGGAAGCGCAAGACGGTAAAAAACGCATGCTCCCAGCCATATCGGAAGTTATCAAGGAAATAAATCTGGAAGAAGGTTTAGTAAAAGTGCACTTGATGGAAGGATTGTGGGAGTAGTGCGCTTTTCCGTAGTGACTGCCTTTCCAGAGTATTTTCATGCTTTCTTAAATACGAGCATAGTTGGGAAGGCCATTAAAGAGGGCAAGATAGAAGTAGAGATCGTAAATTTGAGAGATTTCGCACAAAACAGCTATGGTCAAATAGACGATTATTCTTATGGTGGCGGCGGAATGGTCATTATGCCCGAACCTTTATATAAAGCCTTAGAAAGCATTAAGTCGGACAAGGCTTACGTAGTATATCCTTCGCCGCAAGGCGTCATTCTTACGCAAGATGTGGTAGAAGCATTGGCTGCCAAAGATCATGTCATTCTAATATGCGGTCACTACGAAGGAATTGATGAACGCTTCGTAGAAAAGTGTGTGGACCTTGAAATATCAATAGGGGATTACGTGCTAACCGGTGGAGAACTTCCCGCAATGGTCATCATCGATGCCGTTTCAAGGTTAATACCCGGTGTCGTTGGGAAAAAGGAAGCAGTCCTGGAGGATTCTTTTTATAAAGGCATGTTGGACTATCCGCACTACACCAGGCCTGCGGAGTGGAATGGCATTCAAGTTCCCGAAGAACTAACTTCGGGAGACCATGAAAGGACGGCAAGGTGGCGCATGAGACAAGCTGCTTTAAGGACGCTAAGTCGTCGTCCGGACCTTTTGTCCAGAGCAGGCATAAGGCCATACTTGAGTCGGGGTATTTACGTCATGTTAGTTCATCATCCAGTGCTGAATAAAAATGATGAAGTAGTAACTTCGGCAGTAACCGGTCTTGACCTTCACGATATAAGCAGGAGTTGTATGACTTATGGTGTAGACAAATTTTTGGTAATTACCCCGCTTAAATCGCAGCGTGATATGATACATAAAATTACAGCTCATTGGGAAAGGGCTTCTAAAGAAGGACTTAATCCCATGAGGTCCGAAGCCTTGAATTTAGTTAAAACCTTTAATTCTATTGAATTTGCCATAATGTGGATAAAGCGGCGGGAGAAGGAAAAGCCCTTTATAGTTGCGACTACAGCGAAAAAAAGAAAGGGCGCAATACCATGGCTCGAACTAAAAAGGACCATCTTGGAACAAGACGCCCCTTTGTGCCTAGTTTTTGGCACAAGTTGGGGTCTTGCAGATGAAATTTTTAATCAAGTTGATGCAGTCTTAGATCCTATATTAGGCGGATATGGAGAGTACAATCATTTATCCGTTCGAAGCGCAGTGGCGGTTGCGCTAGATCGCCTCTTCGGATCGAGGTAAAGTTTTAAAGTAAGGGAGGAAAACGGGATGGACCCAAGGATTGATTTAATTGAAAAAAAATATCAAAAGCGAGAATTGCCAGATTTTAGGCCCGGAGATACCGTTAAGGTTCATGTAAAAGTAAGAGAAGCTGGCAAAGAGAGGATTCAGGTATTTGAGGGAGTCGTTATAGCAAGGAAAAAAGGCGGCTTGAGGGAAACCTTTACGGTTAGAAAAGTTTCCGGCGGAATTGGTGTCGAGAGGATATTTCCTGTCTATTGCCCTAACGTGGAAAAAGTAGAGATCGTGCGCCACGGAAGGGTTAGAAGGGCGAAGCTGTATTATTTGAGGAAATTGTCAGGAAAAGCTGCGCGCATCAAAGAACGTCGCAGATAAACGATTCAAATTATACAAAAGAGGACGTGGATTGTGTACTATCCTTGATGTTGCGGTAGCATTAAATAATGTATTGTGTATCTAGCAAAAGAGGCTTGCAGCTGTTAAATCAAACTTGCAAGCCTTTTTTGTGCCTAAAGCACTAAGCCTACTAGGTGAATGTTCGCATATGATATATATGTAATATGCATTGATATAATAGTTTTAACTTCTGTTTTTTGCAGGCAATGGCTTGTTTTTGAAAAGTGTCTAGAAGGGTTAATTTTTTGCTAGGAGAATTACTTGGTGCCTAGAAATAGAAAGGGGGATTTTCATTGAAAAGGATTCTTGTCACTGGCGGAACGGGTCAGATTGGTTCTGAGTTGGTGCCTGCACTGAGGCAAAGATACGGAAATGAAAACGTGGTATGTGGAGGTCACAGGCGAAACCCCGGACAAGACTTGCTTGAAAGCGGACCTTATGAAGTTATTGACGTGGTTGATGCTAATGTATTTGTCGAAGTCGTTAAGAAGTATAAAATAAATACTATATACCACCTTCCTGCCATCCTGTCTGCAAGGGCAGAAGAAAACCCGATGCGAGCATGGGAGGTCAACATTGGAGGCTTGAGAAATGCCCTTGAAATAGCGAGGGAGTTTGAGTGCGCATTATTTGTCCCAAGCTCTATAGCTGCCTTCGGTCCTAATTCCCCAAAATGGAAGACCCCACAGGACACCATACAGCGCCCCAGGACGATGTATGGTGTCACAAAGGTAACGGGTGAGCTTTTGTGCGACTACTATCATTTCAAGTATGGGGTTGATACTCGTGGCGTAAGATATCCGGGTTTAATTTCTTACAAAACCCTGCCCGGAGGAGGTACGACTGACTACGCAGTCGAAATATTCTACGAGGCATTGAAAAATAAAAGATATACCTGTTACTTGAAGGAAGATACTCGACTGGATATGATGTATATGCCCGATGCCTTAAAGGCTGCCATGGAGCTCATGGAAGCTGACCCAAACCATTTGGTTCATCGAAATGCCTTTAACATTACAGCCATGGCTTTCACGCCTAAGGAACTGGCAGAGGAAATCAAAAAACACATTCCGGATTTTAAAATGACTTATCACATAGACCCCGTAAAACAAAAGATAGCAGATTCTTGGCCCGATATGCTCGATGATAGTTGCGCCAGGCAAGAATGGAGTTGGAATCCCGAGTACGATTTACCCATAATGGTAGAGGACATGTTAGAGAAGCTATCGGAAAAACTTGGCGTAAGCTACAAGTGACAATGTGCATTTATTAAGTAAACCCGTACTATTAAAGTATTACAAAGCTGCGGGCAATGTTTTCCAGGCAACTTTACGTTCGAAAGGCGGTTACATTGATGTCATAAATAAAGACGCACCCACATAAGCAGGAGGGAAAGTGGCGCTTATGTGTGTGCGTCTTTTCGAGGAAGGGCTTTTCCTGAAACATATTTTATAACAAACTACACACAAAGACCAGAAGAAGGTTAATGAAATTTTGTTTAAAGGGAAAGAAAGAATGAGGTGCATCCGGGTTTTAAAAAATGTGATACCATTGGAATACTGGTGCCAGTCAGCTAAACTTCTGAAGATGACTTAAAAATGCCAGTCGCAAGAAAATAAGTATCTCCACCACAACTCTAGGGAGTAGCCTTGTGGCGTATGTCCTTGAGCTTGCATATCTTTTGATCGCAGTTTTTAAAGGCACATGCAAAAATGAACATAATGAAAAATGCTTTTTGAGGAAACCTTTTCATTGAGTTCGCAAAAATATTGTTTATTTTTAGGAGGGATATGACAAATGATTAAAGAAGAAAAGGTGCCTTTGAAAGAAGCTGCAGAGCAGGTTGCAAGAGTTTGCAGAAGATTGGCAATGCTTCATCTTGCCTTTGCCAAGACATTGGTAGCGGAATTTGGCGAGGGAAAAGGCAAACAATTAGTCCTTAAAGCCATAAAGCAATATGGAATTAGCATCGGCGAGGAGGTTAAGGCAAAAGCAAATGCTTTGGGGTTGAGTTTAGAACCCGAAAATTACATCGAGGATCTTCCGCATTACGGAATGCACGAGAGCATGGAAAAACTAGAGATCGACGGTGAACCAAGGATCATAGCTCGTGGTTGCGTAATGGGAAAGTATTGGAATGAAATGGGCATGGGAGAGCTTGGAAGATTATATTGTTTCGTCGATGTTGCAAAATACATGGCCTTCAATCCGGATTATAAATTGGTACACTTAAAAGCACTGCCTGATGGTGATGAATATTGCGAATTTGCCATTAGGCTTACTACCGAACAGGAAAAAAAGGACTTCTTCGATGAAGATAAAGATTGGAGATACATGGACGGGTAGTGAAGGGAAATTAATATATAGCAGGAGGTAATGCTAGATGGCAAAAATAACTGAGGTCGTTTTATCTGGAACTGTTAAGTACAAAAAAGAAGATCTTATGAAATTGAATCCTGTTCTTTTACGTGCACTTCTTCGCGAGCGCGTCCACCACAATATTGAGGTTCCGTTATATACTATTCTCCTTAGATGGGAGAATAAACCGATGACAACCTTCGGCCTACAAGCACAGTTGGTGTTTGATGTATGGAGGGAAAGAGGGTTGCTCGAAGATGGACCAGACATCGAATGGGCCAAGCGATACCTTCGTTTGGCCGAGCAGGTCAGGAATGGAATAAAACCGGAAATTGATGAACCTCTTCCTGAGCCTTTTACTGAAGAAGAGATAAAAGTAGTAGAAAAGTTGATATGGGGGCGAAAATCAATTCGTAACTGGCTCGATAAACCCGTGCCAGATTGGATGATTGAAAAGCTACTTGAAGCTGGCAGAGTAGCTCCAATAGGTTGCAATCTTGATGAGGTATACTTTATCGTGCTCAAAGATCCAGAAGAGAAGAAGATGATATGGAGCGATATCTCTACAGAGAATGCTGTAATAATAGTCATTTGTTACGATACCAGGATTCATAAAGTAGTAGGGCAAGATCCAAGTGTGCGTCATAATATGTTCTACGATGCTGCAGCAGCTGCTGATCATATTTGCCTTATGGCCCATGCTCTTGGTTTAGGTGCTTGTTGGTTGTCTAAAACGATAAAGTCAGCCGATACAGAGGATACTGGAGAAAAGTTTAAGAAGTTGTATGGCTTACCCGATTACATTGAGCCAGCCATGCACATTGCTGTAGGTTGGCCAGCCATAGGGACAATTAAGACGCAGAGAATGCCACTTCAAGATTTGACATTAACCAGGGAAAAACCTTACCCTTGGTCGAGCTTTCAACAATAAACCAATTATCCCCCTGAAGGACTGGACATCCTTGGGGGGATAATGTGATTTTTTGCGATTTATCTTTTCACATCAACGGATGTTTTATCTTTTCACACGAAATCTTACTCCTCATTGCATTTGCATTGTATTGATATATTCTCGGTTTTTTGGGTTAAATCATCTACAGATTTGCATGAAGATAAAATGTGAGATCGCACTAGTTCTACAGCTTTATCCTCATTGTGCTCCTTAAGTGCCTTAACGATCTCGCGATGTTCATCAAGGCTTGGGTTATTCTCAAGTTCAAAAAAGGATCCAAAAAGCACTAAATAGACAAAAGAGCGGGAAAGCATATTTACTATAAGTTCATAGAGAACTACATTATCACTGGCTTCAGCAATAACTTTATGAAAAGCGTTATTAACTTCTAAATATTTATCCAAGTCTTTTTCCGGGAAAATGGTTTCTTCTCTTTGGATCTCCTCCTCAAGCATGCAAATTTGCAATGGAGTTATGCGATGGACTGCCTTCTTGATAGCCAAACACTCTAAATATGCCCTTATTTCAAAAGTATCTTCAATTTCTTGTTTCGACGGATTAGCCAATCTTGCACCACCGTTAGGTATGATGACGACAAGACCTTCGTTTGCTAATCGCCTCAAGGCCTCTCTTACAGGAGTTCGACTTACATCCAATTGTTCGGCTAAAGCCGTTTCCGGAAGATGTTGCCCCGGTTTAAACTCTTTGTTCATAATCTTGCGACGTAGCTCTTTATAGACGTAATCTACAACTGAAATCCATTCGTGTTGCCTCAAGGAAATCCCTCCTATTATTTCAAATAATTGAATTAAGAAACATATTTTGTAATCTCATTGGGTTCTTTTTTATCAGGACCTAAGTGGCAAAACTCTTTTAATCTTTTTTATTTTACCTTATTTCCCTAACCATTTTGTACGGTCTGAAGACTTACATCATCCCGGGGAACCAAATGCAGTGCTCTATATATTATGTATTCAATGAATACTAATTGATATCATATTGATTGTCAAATGATCAAAGGCTCTATAACCTTCAGCGTGGAAATTTGATCCAAGCATATAACGGTGGTAACAACTCACCAAACAGCATGAGGAAGGGGGTCCTTACCGTCATTGACAAAGGCCATAAATATTAATCAGTAATTTGCTTGGGTTAGAAGATTTGAGGGTCATAGAAGTAATTGAAGAGAAGTATTTAGTCGCAATTAAAGTTTGTGGCTGAACACAAGGAAGCGTCTTGTCCTCATTGCGGCTCAAATTACCTTTACAGACACGGTAAGGCAAAACCCAGAAGGTGCTACATGCCCCGTTTTGCGGCAATAGGATATACCTTTAGACATGGGGCTTACAGAGGCGAAAGTAAAAATTCTGCGGTTGTACCTTCACTCAAAAGCTTTAAATCTTGAGACCAAGGAACAGGCAAAGCAAGTATGTCAATAACAGGATCCTTTGGCTTTAGAGCGTAGAAGTCTACCATGGGAAGGTGAGGATAGGGTTCTTACCGCTACAAATTTCTACACTATTTGAAATAGGGCCAAAAAGTTGTTGACAAAATTGCCAAAATCGTTTATGAATACCATGTATTCTAAGAATACATGACTATTTCTAGATTAGGAACCAGGAGGTGATTCGGAGTGAAATCTAAAGCCTTCTTGCCAAAACCCTCTCTTTAGTTACTAGCACTGAGTTATATTTATTGTTTTGAAAAGTTTTTGTTATATCAGTCTTATAGCGATATTTGAAAGATATTTCGAGGACATTATTTAGTCTTAACTTAAAAAGGGGGCACATAACATGGGAGAAACAGAAGAAAGATCTGTAAAAAGAATTCATTACCCACTTGCAGAAGCAATACCGCAAGAACAGCTTGATGCTGAGATTGCAGAGCTGGAAAGAATAGAAAAACTACCATTAATACCAAAAATTCTTGGCTACATTAAATTAGGCGGGCCTGGATTTATAGGAGCTGCCTTTACGTTGGGAGCAGGAACAGTAACCTCCTCTATGCTTTCAGGTTCTATTTATGGATATAAAACAATGTGGGTCTTATGGTTTTCCATTGTTGTTGGCATTTTTATGGTAGCGGCAGGTCTTCGATTTGCTACAAAAGGAGGCCGAATTATAATACTTCAAAATAAGTATCATCATTGGATTATTGGATCAGTGTTAACTGCCCTTGGAGGTGTTGCCATCCCTGCAATACTTTGGTCATGGGGGCAATTTGCCTTAGCAGGAAATCTGCTGGAAAGCCTCACGCCACACCTAGGTTTTTCTTTTCCTCGCCAATATAACTGGATTGCAATTGTAGCGCTCACAACGTGGCTCACCCTTATGTACGGAAAAAAGAATAGTCCAGGAGTTAGATTTGTAGAAAATTTTATGAAATGGGCCATCGCTCTTATGGTTGTTGGTTTTGGGTTTTCTGTCGTAAAAGTTGGTGTGAATGTATCTGAATTTATCAAAGGAAATCTTACCCCGTGGATTCCTCCCGGAGGAGAAGGGTTGGATCTTGTTATAGCTTCAGGGGCTGCTGCTTGCGGCGTTATGGACTGGTTCTTATTTCACTACACAGGTTTAGCCAGAGGTTGGAGCGAGCGGCACGAAAAGCTTGGGAAAATGGACATGATCTTCGGTTTACTTTTACCCTTCATTCTAGTTAACTGGCTTATTGTTACTGCTTTCGCTCAAACGCTGTATGTCTCAGGGGGGGCTGTGCCTGAATCTGCGGTAGAACTAGCGGCTGTCTTTGCGCCATTGCTTGGAAGCGAATTGGGAGCAATTTTTTTCTACCTTGCCTGTCTCGCCATTCCCGTTACCACTATCGTGGGTCTTAATGTTGTTTGTGCCATAGCCATTTTCGAAGCCTTTGGGTGGGAAGCTAATGTAGATTCTCTTAGGTGGAAAATTTGTGCCCTTCTTCCTTCCACAGGGTTTCTTGCTGTCTTCACATCTCGTCCGGTATGGCTAGTAATTTTTGTAACAGCTTTTATATCTTTAACCAATAACATATGTGGTTGGAGTTGGTACTTGCTATTAAATGATAAAAAGGTTATGGGTGAAAATCGCTGCAAGAGTTACCTCTGGAATTTAGGTATTATGGTTGCTCTTTGTTTTGTTAACGCGGCAGCTATCGTCTATATTTTCAACCGTTTTGGCATCTTTGGCTAATAAATTGGAGGGAGGTTTATTGCATGGATAGAATACTGGATAGAAAATACGGGCCTTTTTCTGGTCGCGTGTATGGGTTGATTTTAAATTTGATAGCAAATGCAGTTGCCATCCATGGGGCTATTAACTATGTAATAAAAGGACAATCCCCCCTCGAGATGTACGTGGGAATAGGGACCACTGCCATTTGCTGTCTTATCTTGTCTGTTCCTAGCAAATAAGGAGATTATCCATGACTGAGGAACGTGTTTTCCACAATGTTACAGTTCATATTTTAGCAAACATATACTTTGATGGTGCTGTACAGAGCCGCACAATAGTCTTGAGTGATGGCACCCGAAAAACACTAGGGGTCTATCTTCCCGGAGAATACACTTTTGATTCCGATGTGGCGGAGATAGTTGAGATCACAAAAGGGGAAGTTGAGGTGTTGTTGCCAGGAGATGAACGTTGGAAGAAATTTACTGTTGGCGAAGTATATAAAGTCCCTTCCAACTGTACATTTCGGGTGCGATGTAGCTCTATAACTGAGTATATATGTGATTACTTATAAAATAATGCTGTAAAGGGCATAAAGAGGCGGTGAGACCTCGCCTTTTGTGCCCTTTCTAGTTTCTTGTTCATTGTTCGATTCCTGGTCTCTCGACGCAGTGCAAGATTTGACGCTATTAAATTTGTATATGTATATGATGTCTCGCTTTATGCTTTTGTTTATGGCTCATGAAGTGAAAGCCAGTTAAAGGCCCATAAAAAACAGCGAAAGAAGGGTTGTGCGTACGTATTTCCTAAATGAGCAGATAGATGTCATCTTAAATTTAGGAGGCAATATCATACGTGAATCAAATTTCTGCCCTTAAAAATATAAATTGAGGACGTTATTGACAAAACTATCTAAATCGTCTATGGATACTATGTATTCTAGGAATACTAGATGATTTTTTAAATAGTACTGGGAGGTGTTCTTGATTGCAAGGTAAGGATAACTTAATTTACCCCTATATCCCCAATTCGTTGCCAGAGTTGAAGTTGGCCATGATGAAAGAAATAGGAATAAACGACGTAGATGAACTTTATAGAGATATTCCGGAGGAGTTAAGGTTTAAGGGAAAGATGAACCTGCCGGAACCACTGCATTCGGAATTAGATCTGAAACGACACATGGAGGAAATATTATCCAAGAATATGACATGCGAGGAAAATGTCAGCTTTCTGGGGGCCGGTTGTTGGCGGCATTATGTACCGGCCATTTGTGACGAGATCAACAGCAGAGCTGAGTTTTTGACGGCTTATGCAGGTGAACCCTACGAAGACCATGGAAGGTTTCAGGCGCTCTTTGAATATGAAAGCATGATGGCAGAACTCGTCGATATGGACGTGGTAAACGTACCAACCTATGATGGAGCGCAAGCTGCAGCGACTTCCTTGCGGATGGCCTCAAGGATTACCGGGAGAAAAGAGGTTTTAATTGCCGGTGCAATACATCCTGAAAGATTGCTCGTGATTAAGAATTATTTAAACCCCGACATTAAGGTCATATCGGTAAATTACGATAAGGTTTCAGGTCAGGTCGACCTTGAGGACTTAAGGCAAAAAGTTTCTTCAAAGACTGCCGCAATTTACTTTGAAAATCCCACATATTTCGGATGCATAGAATGCCAAGGCGAAAACATTTCGCGAATAGCTCACGAAGAGGGAGCCCTCATGGTGACCTTCGTCGATCCCATTTCTTTGGGCGTCATTGCCCCTCCTTCCCATTATGGGGCAGATATTGTGTGTGGCGATATACAACCGCTTGGAATTCACATGAATTACGGTGGTGGATGCGGAGGTTTTATCGCAACTCGTGACGAAGAAAAATTTGTGATGGAATACCCGTCACGTTTATTTGGAATAACCAGGACGGTCGTCGAAGGAGAATGGGGTTTCGGGGACGTGGCATATGAAAGGACCTCTTTCGCCAAGAGGGAAGAGGGCAAGGAATTCGTTGGAACTGCAGCTGCGCTTTGGGGCATTACCGCAGGGGTTTACTTGGCTTTGATGGGGCCTCAGGGAATGAAGGATATAGGCAAAACGATCATGCAAAAGGCTCAGTATGCTGCCCGTAAACTTTCCGCGATAAATGGAGTAAAGGCGCCCTTGCACGCTGCACCGTATTTCAAGGAGTTTGTAGTTGACTTTAATGCCACGGGCAAAAGTGTGGAAGAGGTCAACAATGCCTTGCTCAAGGAAGGAATTTTTGGGGGTAAAGATTTGTCCAGGGAATTTCCTTCTTTAGGGCAAAGTGCTCTTTATTGCATTACGGAAGTACATTCAAAAAATGATATAGACCATCTCGTTGAAACATTAAATGAAATACTTACACGATAAGTTTCCGGAAAGATATTTCTGACGCCTTTATTTTAGTTGCAATCTGGGCATCTTAGTTTTTTTAGAAGGGAGAAATAACATGCTAGAGAATAAAAAGGCTAAATTGAGGAATTTCCATCAGGCCCATTGGGATGAACCGGTCATATTTGAATTAAGCGCCAAGGGGGCAAGGGGCATACTCGTGCCTGAGGCTGAAGAGGAAATAAAAGCAGAAGTGGGAGACGGCATTTCAAGAATTCCGGCGCACCTTCGAAGAAAGGAGCCGCCAGCGCTGCCGGAATTGTTTCAAGCACAAGTTTTAAGGCATTATCTTCATCTTTCTCAGGCAACTTTGGGGGCTGACCTGAACATCGAGATAGGACAGGGAACGTGTACCATAAAATACAGCCCAAAAATTAATGAAAGCTTTGCCACATCTTCGAAAGTTACGGAATTACATCCCTTTCAGGCGGAGGGTACCGTACAAGGGGCGCTTGAAATACTTTACAAGACCGACATGTTTTTAAGGGAAATATCAGGGCTGTCTCGCTTCGTATTTCAGCCGGGAGGTGGTTCCCATGGGCTATTTGCCATTGCATCTATGATAAGAGCGTATCATGAGTCGCGCGGTGAATCAGGTAAGAGGGATGAAATTATAACCACGATCTTTTCTCACCCATCGAACGCCGCAGCAGCGGCAGTCAAGGGTTTTAAGGTCATAACGTTATACCCTGATAAGGATGGCTATCCCGATGTAGATGCTCTCAGGGAAGCTGTCTCAGATAGGACTGCAGGTCTTATGATAACGAATCCCGAGGATCATGGCTTGTTTAACTCCAAGATCGCTGAGTTTACGCGGATCGTTCATGAGGCAGGAGGGCTTTGTAGTTATGATCAGGCCAATGCCAACGGCATTTTAGGCATGACGAGGGCTTTGGAGGGAGGATTTGATTTTTGTTTCTTCAACCTGCACAAAACTTTCTCATCTCCTCATGGCTGTGGGGGTCCGGCTGTTGGAGCAGTTGGTGTAAGGAAGGAGTTTGAGCAGTTTTTGCCGGTTCCCTTGGTTGACTTCGATGGGGAAAAGTATTTCTTGAATTACGATGTTAAAAATAGCATCGGAAAGGTGCGGATGTTTTACGGCGTTCTTCCAGTAGTGGCAAGGGCATATGCATGGATAATGAGCTTGGGCGAAGAAGGACTCAAGGAGGTGGCAAGGATAGCTGTGTTGAACAACAATTACTTGATGAGAAACATTTCAAAAATACGTGGTGCTACCATTCCCTATGATGCCCCGGGCAAGCATCGGTTGGAGCAAGTTAGATATAGTTGGGAGAAATTGACGAAAGATACAGGCGTTACGACCGAAGATGTCCAACGTAGAATGTGTGATTTCGGCATGCATTATTGGACAAGCCATCATCCTTGGATAATCCCGGAACCCTTTACTTTGGAGCCTACTGAGTCTTACTCAAAGGAAGAACTGGATGAATATGTAGCTGCTTTAAAGCAAGTCTCGGAAGAAGCTTATACAGACCCAGAGAAGGTAAAAAACGCTCCTTACAATAGTTGTATCCATAAGATAGATCCCTCGTTATTGGATGATCCAAAGAAATGGGCCATAACGTGGCGTTCATATCTTAAAAAACACGGGAAGGATATCGATGCATAAGGTAGGGTTGATCGTAAATCCCATAGCGGGCATGGGCGGAAAGGTAGGCTTAAAAGGAACTGATGGCTCTGAAATAGTAGCACTTGCGCGAAAACTTGGCGCTACCGCTGAAGCACCTTTTCGTGCCCTACAAGCTCTAAAGGAGCTTGAGATTTTAAAAGATAGCATAGAGATAATAACATGTCCTGGAGCTATGGGGGAAAGCGTAGCGAAGAAGTGCGGGTTTAAAGTGGGCATCATAGGACCTGCGAAGGAAGAAACCTCTGCCGAAGATACACGTCAAGCAGCATCGGAAATGATGAAGCTGCAAATTGAATTGTTGCTCTTTGCCGGTGGCGATGGGACGGCCCGCGACATATACAGCTCAATAAAGGATTCAGGGCCAGTCATAGGAATACCTGCCGGGGTAAAGATGCACTCCTCGATCTTTGCACTCAATCCCAAAAGGGCAGGAGAGTTAGCTCTTCTTTACTTGACCGGAAAGGTAAAAGAGCTTAGAGAGGCGGAAGTTATGGACATCGATGAAGAGCTGTTTAGAAAAGGCGTTGTGAGCGCCAGGCTTTACGGTTACTTAAAAATCCCCTTCGAAAGAAGATATGTCCAAAACGTAAAGGCTGCCACCCCTCCAAGTGAAAAATACGAACAGGAAGCAATTGCCGCTGAGGTAGTAGAAAATATGGAACAAGACTGCATTTACATAGTAGGTCCAGGCACCACTACGAGGCAGATTATGCAGTTATTGGGTTTAGATTACAGTTTGCTTGGAGTGGATGTCGTAAGCAACGGAAAACTTCTTGCCAAAGACGTCTCGGAAAAACAACTGTTAGAAATCATCGACGACAAACGTTCCAAACTGATAGTCACACCTATTGGAGGACAAGGATATATCTTAGGTCGAGGAAATCAGCAATTGAGCCCGAGGATCATCAAAAAGATAGGAAAGGACAACATAATAGTCGTTTCCACCAAGGACAAGCTGCATTCCTTGAAAGGGGCTCCACTTCTTGTGGATAGCGGCGACGGCGAAGTCGATGAAATGCTTGCCGGATATATAAAGGTCATTACTGGCTATAAAGAATACGCCATATATCTTGTTTCTTTTTAGGATAGGGCTGAGGCAAATCATAGTTTCTACCAAATGCCCTTAATTCAAGTAGATACTTTCAAACAGAAGGTGAAGAAAATGATGAAAGATAAAGATGTTCTGTCGCTGGAAGGAAAAGTAGCCGCAGTTACAGGTGCTGCATCGGGCATTGGGTACGCTACGGCCGAGATCCTTGCAAAATTTGGTGCACAGGTAGTTTTACTCGATGTCGACAAAACAAAAGGCGAGATGTCTGCCAAAAAGATAGTGGATCAAGGTGGAAAAGCCTATTTCATGAAATGCGACGTAACCTCTGAAAAAGACTGCAAAACGGTCATGGAAGAGATAAAAAATAAATTTGGCAGGCTCGATATTTTACATAACAATGCGGGCATCATTATTAGGAAGACAGTAGTCGAATTAGATGAGAAAGAATGGGATCTGGCTGTAGATGTCTGCTTAAAAGGAACGTATTTGTTTTCAAAACATGCCATACCGCTTATGGCTGCAGGTGGTGGAGGCAGCATCATAAACACCGGCTCTGGATGGGGTCTAAAAGGTGGGGAAAGGGCAGCTTCATACTGTGCGGCTAAAGGCGGTGTCGTAAACCTCACGCGCGCTATGGCCATAGATCATGGGAAAGACAACATCAGGGTAAATTGCGTTTGTCCCGGTGACATAGATACACCTTTGCTTAGAGGAGAAGCACGTCAACTTGGGGTTAACGAAGAAGAGTTTCTGCAGTCCTCTGCCAGAGAGAGGCCTTTGGGGAGGATAGGCACTCCTGAAGATATAGCTAATGCAGTATTATTCTTGGCAAGTGACTTATCTAAATGGATAACGGGAGCCGTGTTAGTAGTAGATGGTGGCGGGTTGGCTTAGTTTAGGCGGCACTCTGTATATTTTTGACTTTTCTCGGCAATAATGTCGGGTAGAACTTCGTTGATTTAAAAGATTTTTATAATCACTCCCGCGGTTAAATATGCCAAGTTTTAATTATATTCGAGACAAATAGAATTAGGGATACTAATAAGTAACGATTATAAATTACGATATATAACAATTATATAACAATTGTTTTAGAAGAGCCATAGATAAATGGCTCCTATACAGCAATTTATCTATGGCTATAGTTAGTTTAGTGCAATCCAGGCTCATTATATCGAGCACACCTTCTTATGGGCATATTCCTTCTAAAGTCTAAAAACCCAGAGGCTTTATCCAAATTCTTTCATTGTTACGTTAACCTCGTGAAACTATTGTTTGATGATGTAAAAATAATTAACCTCTTGACAAAATTATTAATATTAGGTATGAAAATTTATTTTCAATTTAACGTGAAGGGGGATTGGTCATGGTTCTTTGATGTAGTGTCTTTAAAGCTAAGTGGCAATCGATAAAAACATACGATAAAGGACCTTAAAGGACCTTGAAAATCTATCGTGGGTAAGCACAGGGTCTTCTTATGATTTTTTCAAGTTTTGCTCCTTCCGCTTCTCGCGGAAAATGAAGTCTTTGTAAGTTATAAAAAGCTCCTGTAAGGCGTTAGATGTCCCTGTGTTGGAAAGTAATGTCGGGATATGCATTATGAGCTTGTCGTAAAGACCTGCGGCTTGCTTGACTCTGAATCACTATCTACTGGCACTTAGCCAATGGCTAGTTTTACTGTTTTATGTGTCTAAATATATTTAGGGAGGTAAATGACATGGCCTTGTTAAAAATATCTCCTAATTTGTGATAGTAGCATTGTTGCTTAAAGGGGTAGATGTGAAGGTTGCAGCATCTATAGCTGCAGTTTATGGAGCTTTTATTGTAGCATTTGTCGACAAACGGAGTTATGACGATATTATAGATAAAGTGGTTGAAAGCGTAAGCACTATTATACTTGTGTTTTTTATACTTATGTTTGCCTATGCTATGGCAGAATCTTTCATGGCTACAGGTGTTGGGGCCGCAATTATCAGGTTAGCCCTTAGAATGGGAGTTACCGGTAAACTTGTTGCAGTCGTTGCTTTTATAACGACGTGTGCACTTTCTGTGGCAACAGGTACTTCGTGGGGAACCTTCGCAGCCTGTGCGCCTGTGTTTTTATGGTTGAATCACATTACCGGCGGAAATTTCGCATTAACTACTGCAGCCTTAGCGGGTGGTTTTTGCTTCGGGGGTAATATAGGCCTGATATCTGATACGACTATCGTCAGTTGCGGGGTGCAGAATGTCGAAGTAATCGATAGGGTCAGATACCAAGGGGTTTGGTCATTATTATGTCTTTTGTTATCAGCGTTGCTGTTTTTCGTAGTTGGTGCAAGTATGGGTCTTCCTAACCAACCATCCTTTATAATTGTATTATCTACCGCGGTGTCGGAGGCAATCGCACAGATTCCACCTGAGGCTTGGGCGACATTGGAAGTTGAAAGACCTTCTGCTGTTATGTTATTGAAACAAGTCAGCGAAGGCGTTCCAAACTACATGATTTTGCCCTTTTTTAAAGGCGTTCCAACTTTATTGTGTTTAGGGTTAGGTATTGTTTATTCGCTTGTGATGGGGTTAATTATAGGTTCAACTAGTTTAATGGGCTTTCTTGACCTTTAATACATTGGTTATTCGGATGCAGGGAGCGCTTCGGTAGCAATGATGCTTTGAGTCACTGCATTTGGAGGAATAATGAACATGATGAATGCATTTGAACCGTTTTCTAAGTCCATTTTAAGAATATCTAAAAGCGTGCGCCAATTGTTATTTTATAATGGAGTTTTTTGCATATTAGGCAATGTGCTATTAGCTGATGAAATGGCTCAGATAGTGACTATTGGGCCAATAATAAAGCAGATGACTGATAATAATGTTGATGCTAGCGAAGAAGATATGTATAGGATAAGATTAAGAAATGCTACCTTCTCCGATGCGATGGCTTGTTTTAGTGCTTTGCTTATTCCATGGCACTGTTATGTCGTTTTCTTTAGAGATATAGCTGATTCAGTATATCCGCTTTATACTTTCGGTTTTAGCGATATTGCAAAATATAATTTTAATGGCATACGTTGCTATAATATTGCTATTAATGTTAACAATAACCGGTCTTGATAGATTCATTCCATTATTTCGAATGCCCACTGAGCCTGATGTCAAATTGAAAAGAGCTGAGGCGGATATGGAAGGTTAAATAAAATGAGAAAGTCTTTATCGAAGTAAGGGGGATATATTTGATCGCATTTTGCCAAAAAGGGGCTTCAAAGCCCCTTTTTTTATTTATAAATTGGTTAGTCTTTCGTCACTCAACTCGACCATTACTTCGCCAAGGTTTTGCCCCCAGCGTTTGTGTAAATTGCCATTCTTTTTCTTAAAGCGTAACCCGTAGACGTGATCAGGGAAATTTCTCTCCGATGTATAAGCTTCATCCGCATACGCATCAACCACTTCTCCTAGAAATAAAGTTTTGTTTGCAATATTAGGCTTGAGATCTTGGCCCATATAAGGTTTTGTGTCCAGCTTGTCCACTACTATACATGTTCTTTCTCTTTAGATTCTTGTCAAGGACATTTTGAGGATCGCAAGACATAGATACCATTTTACTTTAATTTTAAATGAAGTGGTTCTACGGCTTGACAATGTAAGTTTACTGCAATAATGTGTGGATGAATTTTCGAGGCATTAGACGATTCCAAAGCTGGGAAGGTTGACGTAAATGAAGACTGAAGGATCTTGGAAAGAAGAGCTTGCTGAGTATTGGACAATGCCTGTCGAAGCACTGGCAAATGTATTAGGTGCCAATATAGCGAGAGGACTGTCTGAATCCGAGGCCCTTGAACGTCTGAAATTGGTTGGCCTTAACCGGCTGGATGCTAAAAAACGTTTTTCGGCCTTTTCCATTTTTCTTTCTCAGTTTAAAAGCCCAATTATCATAATCCTCCTCTTTGCAACCGTTGTTTCCGCCGTGGTGCAGAGTTTTGCGGATTCTGCGATAATATTGACCATCGTCTTCCTTAGCGCAGTTTTGGGTTTTTTCGAGGAATATAGTGCTAATAACGCCGTTGAAAAGTTGCAAAGAAGGGTTTCCGTGCAATGTAAAGTGGTACGGGAAGGACGGGAACAATTCATCCCGATGGAGGAAATCGTTCCAGGAGATGTCGTTCTCCTTTCTGTGGGCAGCCTTATTCCTGGAGATGGCATAGTCATTGAATCAAACGGCCTTTTTGTCAACCAGGCTATAATAACGGGTGAAGACTTCCCTGCAGAGAAAAAACCGGAAACGACTAATGCCCAGAGCAGCCTTTCCGAACGCAAGAACACGGTGTTCATGGGAACGAGCGTTGCAAACGGCAGTGGTAAGATGTTAGTCATTGCGACAGGGCGGGACACTATTCTTGGGCAAATTGCACATCGGCTCAGGATTCGCCCTTTGACCACGGAGTTTGAACGCGGTATTCAGCGTTTAGGGTATTTTCTCTCGGAAATAATGCTCATTTTAGTCCTCGGAATTTTTATCCTAAACGTGGTTTTCAAGAGATCTGTTTTGGATTCGCTCCTTTTTTCGGTCGCATTGGCCGTAGGACTCACACCTCAACTTCTACCCGCGATAATTGTCACGAACTTGTCCAAGGGTTCAAAGCTCATGGGTAAGGCGGGGGTTGTTGTACGTCGCCTTGCGGCCATAGAGAATTTCGGAAGCATGAATGTCCTTTGTATGGATAAGACGGGGACAATTACCAAGGGGACTGTGGAGTTAGAAGGTGCCTACGACGCTGACGGAAAACCTTCTGATTTGGTTTTCAAGGAAGCCTATACCAATGCGAAGTTGCAGGCTGGCTTTGTCAATCCCCTGGATGAGGCCATTGCCTCAGCACGACAGCTAGATATAAGTGATTTTCAGAAGATCGGCGAGGTTCCATATGATTTTGAGCGCAAGCGCCTCACGATAGTTGTTCAGGAAAACTCTGCTACTACAAAAACTTCATATATAATCACGAAAGGTGCACTCGAAAATGTCCTCGAAATCTCATCTTCCATTCATAAAGACGGAAAAATTCTTCCCCTTGATCAGGTTAAGCTTGATGGCATTCTTGCCTTGTATCGCACCTGGAGCGAGCAAGGCTTCCGAGTTATCGGAGTGGCACGAAAAGATTTGGCCCCCGATATCACATGTTCGAAGGAATGCGAAAAAGATATGATCTTCATCGGTTTTCTGCGTTTTTTTGATCCGCCAAAGGAGGGCATAGAAGACGTCTTATTGGAACTTAAAGAATTAGGTGTAAACCTCAAGATCATTACTGGGGACAACAGATTCGTCGCTGCCCATGTCGCCTCTTCCGTTGGTTTAAAGGTGACGAAGATCTTGAGCGGAAAAGATTTGGATGCCTTGAGCGATGAAGCTCTTCTTCGGATGGCTGAAGCGGCTGAAATATTTGCTGAGGTAGATCCTCGCCAAAAACAGCGTATCGTCATTACCCTGAAAAGAATGGGCAACGTAGTGGGTTTTATGGGCGATGGTGTAAATGATGCCCTTGCACTTCACAGCGCAGATGTTGGGATCTCTGTGGACAGTGCGGCCGATGTCGCCAAGGATGCTGCCGATTTCGTCCTCCTTGAGAAAGACCTTAAGGTGCTCAAAGATGGGGTAATCCAGGGAAGACATATTTTTGCCAACACGCTGAAATACGTCTTCATGGCTACCAGTGCAAACTTTGGCAACATGTTCAGTATGGCTGTAGCGTCCATTTTTCTCCCCTTCCTTCCCCTATTGCCCAAACAAATTTTGCTTATCAATTTGCTGACCGACCTTCCGGAGATGACCATCGCTTATGACCGGGTAGACGAAACATATATCAAAGCTCCTCACCGTTGGGATATAGGTTTCATTCGTCGCTTCATGGTTACCTTTGGCCCGTTGAGCTCGATCTTCGATTTTGCTACATTTGGCTTGCTCCTTTTAACTAAAGCTAATCAGGTTTTATTTCGAACAGGTTGGTTCGTGGAGTCTGTACTTTCTGCCGCGACAGTGATATTTGCCCTTCGTACTCGTTTACCCTTCTATCGTAATTCCCCGGCAAAATCTCTACTGTTGGTCTCTATTTGCGTTATGGTTTTTGTCCTTTGGCTCCCCTATTCATCTGTGGGGCCAATTATGGGTTTTGGCCCTCTTCCGCTTTATCTCATTGTGGCCATTTGCGTTATAGTGATGGCTTATTTCTCTTCCGCTGAGCTTATGAAACGTATTTTCTATAGCCATAGGAAGGATTGAGTAGAGAGATAGAAGTTTTCCTTTGGTTTTAAGTGAGGTAACCCGTCTTGACGAATAAAAATATGTTGCGTATAATGCGATTGCAACGCCGAGGTGGTGGAATAGGTAGACACGCACGTTTGAGGGGCGTGTGGGGTTTCCCGTGGGGGTTCAAATCCCCCCCTCGGCACCATGAATTGAAAATAAAGCAACAAAGAGGAGCTTGAGCAAGCTCCTCTTTGTCTCTTTGTATTGTAGATTACTTATAATTGCATATTGATGGAATGTTTGATAAGACATCCCTGTCATTACTCTCCTTTACTCCTACCTTTTTACTTATCAAAATGAGGCAAGTCACCGGGTCAAGCATTTTCTCTGTCTTAAAAACTCTCGTGGCCTCCACCGAGTTTATAGCATGTGATACTATATTATCAGTCATGATCGACGGAGTTTTTGAGTGAGCAGAGGGGGGGAGGTTTATGTGTCGCTTAATGTGGGTTTAGATCGTCTTTTTAAGCCACGAAACATCGCAATAGTTGGCGCCTCGTCTAACCTGGACAGCATATCGGGCAGGCCTTTAAAGTTGTTAATGCGATATAAATACAAAGGTGGCATTTTCCCGGTCAATCCTAAATATGATTCCCTTCACGGTTTTACTTGTTACCCCGACGTACGTTCGCTCCCAGTGTCTCCTGACGTGGTGATTGTAGGAGTAAGGGCAAGTTTGGTCCCTGGAATTTTAGAGCAATGTGCTGAAAAGAAGGTTCCCTTTGCGGTTATATTCTCCTCAGGATTTGCAGAAGCGGATGATCCCTACTTGCAGGAGAGGATCGTTTCAATAGCTAAAGAAGGAGGCATACGCCTAGTAGGACCGAATTGTCAAGGCCTTGTTAACTTCGTGGATGGAATCCCTTTAAGTTTTACCGCTTCCCTCGATGACGAACCGTTAGAACCGGGAAATATTGCCTACATTTCTCAAAGCGGTGCCTTCGGGTTTGCATCTTTTGCCTTGAGTGTAGACAGCGGCGTTAAATTTCGATATGTTGTGACGACAGGAAATCAAGTAGATCTTGATGCGGTAGATTTTGGGCAGTATATCATCCAAGATGAAGAAGTAAAGCTACTCATACTTTACTTAGAGGGCTTGCAGGACGGACCCAGGTTTCTCGAGCTCGTCAAAAGGGCTCGTGAGAAAGAAATTCCTGTGGCAGTTTTAAAAGTAGGTAAAAGCGATGTTGCAAAGGAAGCGGCAAAAAGTCATACCGCTGCTTTGACTGGAGATAAGGTCGTTTGGGATGCTGTATTTAAACAGTACGGCGTGATTGGCGTTTCGGATGTAGAAGACATCATAGATCTCGGACATGTCTTTTCATCTCCCAAAAGGGCTAAGGGTAAAAACGTCGCCATTCTGACCACTTCAGGTGGAGCGGGCATAATCATGACAGATTTGCTTGACGAATATGGCTTGAAAGTTCCCATTTTGAAGCCTGAAACACAAGAAAAGATAAAACCCTATATTCCTTCCTTCGGTTCGTCTTTAAACCCCGTAGATATGACTGCCCAAGTCATCAACGATCCTAAGGGGTTTCCTGGTTGCTTGGATGCCGTACTGGAATGTTCGGATATAGACATGGTGACGGTCATAATATCTATGATAACCGGGGAGTCGGGAAGGCAGATGACGAAAGACCTCATAGCGGCAAATGATCGCACTTATAAGCCTATAAACTGTAGTTGGTTGATCGACCGAAAACATGGAGAGGAGTTCTTGCAGCAACTTAAGGCAGCTGGTGTTCCCCTATTTCAGAGCCTTAGAAGAAGTGCCTTTGCTTTGAGCGCCCTTGGAAAGTGGAATGAAATATTATCCAAATCTACGGTGGAAATTACCGTAAAAGGTGAGCCTTACCTGCCGAAACTTCCATTGATGATGACTGAATATGATGCTAAAAGGCTTTTGGAGCATTGGGGGGTTCCCGTTACTCGAGAACGGTTATGCCTCTCGTTGGAAGAAGTATTGTCAGCCTCTGAGGAGATAGGGTATCCTGTCGTTTTGAAGGTAATGTCCCCAGATATCTTGCATAAGACGGAAGCAGGCGTCATAGCTTTGGGGCTGAGCAGTGAAGAGCAAATACGAAATGCTTACGGCAGAATATTGGAAAATGCCAATAAATATCGTCACGACGCGCGAATACAGGGAGTTTTAGTTCAGGAATTGGTAGATGATGGATTAGAGTGTATGGTTGGGATCAAAAGAGATCCGATATTTGGTCCCATAGTAGTCGTTGGGCTTGGAGGAATATATGTCGAGGTGTTAGGGGATGTGTCCCTGCGCCATGCACCTATTGATGAAACAACGGCTTATGAAATGATCAGAGAACTAAAGGGATTCCCGCTTCTTGCGGGGGCCAGGGGCAGGAAGAAAAAGGATATTGATGCCTTAGCCAGGGTAGTTAGCTTGGTGTCAAAAATTGCGTGTATCGAGTCTGATCTTCTTGAGCTAGATGCAAATCCCGTCTTTGTGTTGGACGAAAATAAAGGAGTCATCGTTGCCGATGCCCTGGTGTTACGCAAAGCGAAGGAGTGATAGCCAATGGTAGTATTGTTAGTGATTTTGGCTTATCTTCTGGGTTCAGCGCCAATGGGTTATTTGGTCGTCAAAATTGTAAGGGGCGAGGACATCAGAAATTATGGATCCGGCAACATTGGTGCGACAAACGTAGGAAGGGTCATGGGAAAAAGGTGGGCCATTGTGGTCGGGATCTTCGATATCGTAAAGGGAGGATTGGCCCTATTGATCGCTAAAATGCTCGGGGTAACTTCTCCTCAAGTTTTGTCCATCATGGGCGTGGTGGCGGTATTGGGACACAACTTTCCAGTATGGTTAAAGTTCAAAGGAGGAAAGGGAGTGGCCACTACCTTTGGAGTTATATTCATGTTTCATCCTCTTGCTTCGATCATTGGGGGAATATTGTGGTATTGCATAATGAAGATAGGTCGCTACGTTTCTTTAGCATCAATGGTTTCCCTAGTTTCCACGCCTTTATGGCTAGTGCTTCTTGGTTCAAACAGGGCTTATATTATGGCATCGTCTTTCTTGGCGATTCTTACCATAATAAGGCACCACGCCAACATAAAAAGACTTCTTACTGGGACCGAGCACAAAGTTGGTGAGCGCGTCGCTTAAAGTCGTCTTAATTCGAAATTAAAAGTTGAATCCGATAGGACCCTTGGGAATGTGAAGGACAAGTCTTTTTAAAGCAAGGAAATTTTTAAATGCTCGTATTTTAAGTATTAGTGTCATTGTTAAAGGGGGTTTTTGTGCTTGCCAATTCTTTACGTTCTTTTGATTGCCTTGTCCCTATCTATGGATGCTTTTTCGGTATGCTTGAGCGTTGGGGCTTGTCGAGGAGGTAATTATTTTGCATCTGCCCTAAGAATGGGCAGTGTTTTTGGTTTTTTTCAGTTCGCCATGCCTATTTTGGGCTATTTTTCGGGGTGTTGCGTGTTGCGCAAGTTTTCGCCCTATGATCAATGGATTGCCGCCTTAATCCTCATATTTGTTGGCGTAAAAATGATCATTGACTCCCGAAAGGATCGAAAGTGCAATGCGAAAGATCCCACTAGCGGGATTACTTTATTAATGCTCGCAATAGCCACTTCGATAGATGCCTTGTCCGTTGGTATTGGAATGGCCGTTACGAATGTCTCTATAATTTTTTTATCTTCAGTAGCGGGTATTATTACCTCAGGCATGTGTTTATTAGGCGTATATTTTGGCCGAATTTTGGGGTTTCTTTTAGGACCATCTGCCTGTATGTTGGGCGGGTTGGTCATATGTGCCATAGGTTTGAAAATGTTGTTTATATGAATTTGTAAATGTTCTTTATTGATGAAGCATGTCTAAGATTTTAACTCACGTTAGGATGAGGATCGCTCGTGTCAACATACAACCAGCCCTTGGCCTGTTTTTCCAAGACACAGAGGCCTTAATATTATGTTCGGCATTCCTAACATAATCCTTGACATATCTTGACCATTACGCATATAATGTTTTTTGGTCATGGTAATAGTTGCAAGATAGGGGTGCTGTGGTATGGGAAGTCTTACTGAGAAAATAGAAAAATATATTCGTAATCAACTTGAAGCGAATACCGATGATGAAATTATCTTGCGGCGAAAGGAGCTAGCTAGCTTTTTTGGATGCGTGCCCAGTCAGATTAACTACGTGTTGCAAAGCAGGTTTACGCCTGAAAGAGGCTTTATCGTTGAAAGTCAACGAGGGGGGCACGGCTACATTCGAATCATAAGAGTGTCCTTATCGGATGTGGAAGATCGATTGAATCACCTAGAGGATATTTTGGATGATGTTATGTCACTGCAGGACATGAGGCGTCTTTTGAAGAATTTAGAAGAGCGAGAGATACTAACGCTAAGGGAACGAGCCATTTTAGAGGTGATGTTGAGGTTTATGGACGAAATGCTGACATCGCTCTTCGATCTTCCTGTGTACCGAAGAGATGAACTTAACACAGAACTTGTAAGGCGGATACTGAAGAGCCTCGCTATTATATAGGCATTATTAGGGGGAATAGCTATGTTGTGCGAACGTTGTCAAGATCGGGAGGCGGAGGTACACATAAAACAAATGATTAATGGGGAAGTAAGGGAGTATCACCTTTGCAGGGAGTGCGCTGAGGCTATGAGCCTTGAAATTGACGTGTTTCCCCATTTAAGCTTCGATTTATCTTGGGAGAATTTGTTGGGATCGTTGTTTGAGCCTTTAGCATCCAAGAGTGCGCGCAGGACAACTCAGACGGAGGTCAAATGTCAAGATTGTGGATTGGATTTCACGACGTTTCAAAAAAGCGGCAAATTTGGCTGCCCTACCTGTTACAAAACGTTTAGGGAATACATCAAACCACTACTTCGCAAGATCCATGGATCTGACCGACATAGGGGAGACAGACCAGATGTCAGTGCTTTTAGAGGAGAAGCGGTTAAGAGTGAGCTTGAACGATTGCAAGGAGAACTAAAAGAGGCTGTAGAAAGAGAGGAGTATGAACGCGCAGCCAAGATCCGCGATCGCATTCGTGAATTGACATCGAAAGGTGATGGTAGTGATGGCAAGGCATGACTTGTTAGCGCATCCTATTGAATGGATCAAAGGAAGGGGCAGCAGCTCTAACATTGCCGTTTCTAGTCGCATCAGATTGGCTAGAAATTTAAGTAAATATCCCTTTACGCATCGATGTAGCAAAGAAAAGTTATTGGCTATAGCCGAAGAAGTAAAACACGTTATATCTGAATCAGATATTTTAAAAAATAGCGACGTTGTGGAAATGGATGTGCTTGATCCCTTATCCAGGTGGATTTTGGTTGAAAGACATTTGATTAGTCCTCCTTTTGCTAATGGCGGTCTTGGGCGAGTTGTGATCATAGATCCAAAGGGTGTGGTTTCCATAATGGTGAACGAAGAAGACCACTTGCGGATTCAGGTGATCTTGGCCGGCCTGGAACTTAATGAAGTATGGCGCATCGCAAAAAAGGTCGAAAAGGTCTTTGAGGAATTAGGATATGCCTTTGATCCTGATTTCGGCTATCTTACCGCTTGTCCGACAAATGTAGGAACTGGAATGCGCGCATCGGTAATGGTTCACATCCCTGCACTCGAAATGTCAAAGCAGGTAGTCAAGCTTGTGAATGAAAGCAACCGCATTGGGCTTACGGTAAGGGGAAGTTATGGCGAAGGAAGTGATGTGCTGGGGTCTTTGTATCAGATTTCAAATCAAATTACCCTGGGCTTAAGCGAGGAAGAGTTAGTAGATAAGGTATCTTCTGCGGTAAGTCAAGTGGTTGCGGAAGAAGAGCGCGCCAGGACCGTCATGAAGCGCAAGCTGGGCATATCGCTGGATGATAGAGTATGGCGGGCTTTTGGGATATTGCGTTACTCCAGGAGCATTGCCAGTAGAGAGGCGCTTGAGTTAATTTCGTTAATTAAAATGGGCAGCGATATGGGGATAACTCCCGAGATTTCAGTTGAAGAATGGAACAACCTTGTACTGGGCGTGCAGCCCAATCACGTGCAAATGTATGCAGGTAAAGAATTATCGCCAGAGGAGCGAGACGTTTTTAGGGCAACGTTTTTGCGAGAACGTATCAAAGCGATCGAAAACAGATAGATCATAAGAGGTGAAAAAGTATGTGGCAATTTTTTACGGAACGAGCAAGAAGAGTGATTCAATTAGCCCATCGTGAGGCTTTAAGACTAGGTCACGACATTATCGGGACCGAACATATATTACTTGGTTTACTAGTCGAGGGAGATGGGGTGGCAGCTCACGTATTGACATCTTTGGGCATCGACCTGGACGAGGTTCGAAGGAGAGTAGAGCAACTTGTCGGTAAAGGGCAACCCAAGGAAAAACCGGTGGATCTTCCCTTAAGTCCTAGAGCCAAACGAGTGCTAGATTTAGCCATGAGAGAAGCCCGAAATATGGGCGTTAACTATGTCGGGACGGAGCATATACTTCTAGGGTTGCTTGCGGAAGGAGAGGGCATTGCAGCTCAAGTGCTCATGAGCATGGGCCTGGATATGCAAAAAGTGTATCAAGAGGTAGTGCGCTATCTTTCCGGGGGAGATGTGGATCAGATGAATCAACCAGGGTTGTCGAAGAAAAGAACTCGCACCAAAACTCCTACACTCGATCAACTGGGCATTGATTTAGTAGAAATGGCTCGTCAAGGAGAGCTTGATCCTGTCATAGGCAGAGAGCGCGAGATACAACGAGTGATTCAAATTTTGTCGCGAAGGACCAAAAACAACCCGTGCCTTATAGGCGATCCTGGTGTGGGTAAGACCGCTATAGTTGAGGGGTTAGCTCAAATGATTGCCAGTGGCGAGGTGCCCGAGGTTCTCAAGAACAAACGAATTGTGCAACTTAACATTGGCAACCTCGTTGCGGGCACTAAGTACAGGGGCGAATTTGAGGAAAGAATGAGGAAGTTGGTGAAGGAAGTTCGTGACTCAAAAGATGTCATCGTTTTCATCGATGAAATTCACACCTTAGTTGGAGCCGGAGGAGCAGAAGGAGCTGTGGATGCAGCAAATATTTTAAAACCAAGCCTTGCCAAAGGAGAATTCCAGGTCATAGGAGCTACAACGCTAGACGAGTATAGGAAATATATAGAAAAGGACGCTGCTTTGGAGCGCAGGTTCCAGCCAGTTTACGTGGGTGAACCAACGATTGAGGATACTATAGAAATCCTAAAAGGTTTGCGGGATAAATACGAGGCGCATCATAGGGTTAAGATTACTGATGCAGCGTTAGAGGCAGCAGCCAGATTGTCTGCTCGTTATATAAGCGATAGGTATTTGCCTGATAAAGCTATAGATCTCATCGATGAAGCAGGGGCAAGAGTACGTCTTTCCGCCATGAATCCTCCCGAGTTCATAAAAGAGCTGGAAAAAAAGCTAGAAACAGTCAGGAAAGAGAAAGAAGCGGCTGTTGCTTCTCAAGAGTTCGAAAAGGCTGCTGCTTTGAGAGATGAGGAGCGAAAACTGTCTGAAGAGCTTGAGGAGAAGCGAAAAGCTTGGCAAGCCAAGAACTCGCAAGAGGAGCCAATCGTCGATGAAGAGGATATAGCACTAATCGTTTCAGAGTGGACTGGCATTCCTCTAACACAACTGACTGAAGAAGAAAGCCGGCGGTTACTCCGCATGGAGGAAGAAATTCACAAGCGTATAATTAACCAAGAAGAGGCTGTTACTGTAGTGGCTAAGGCAATAAGAAGAGCAAGAAGTGGCCTGAAGGATCCAAAGCGTCCCATAGGAAGCTTCCTCTTTTTGGGGCCTACTGGGGTTGGAAAGACTGAACTAAGCAAGGCTTTGGCAGAATTTATGTTCGGCGATGAAGATTCCATGGTAAGACTTGACATGAGCGAATTCATGGAGCGCCACGAAGTATCAAAACTCATTGGAGCGCCTCCGGGTTATGTCGGTTATGAAGAAGGAGGCAAATTAACTGAAGCCGTCAGAAGGCGTCCTTACGCAGTCATACTTTTGGACGAAATAGAAAAGGCTCATCCCGATGTATTTAACATACTTTTGCAAATTTTAGAGGATGGAAGGCTAACGGACGGACAAGGTCGCGTAGTGGACTTTAAAAACACTGTGGTCATAATGACTAGCAACCTAGGTGCTCAAGATTTAATGAAGGGACCGACCATAGGCTTTGCCGCTAGCTCTGAAAATGGCATTGACTTCGAGGAGGCCAAGAAGAGCATCTTGGATGCCGTGAAGAGGACATTCAGGCCGGAGTTTATAAACAGGATTGACGAGATAGTCGTCTTTAAGCCATTAGGTGAAAAGGAACTATTGCAGATCGTGGATCTCATGATCAAAGATGTGGCGAAACGACTAGCGGAAAAAGGATTATTCGTAGAGGTCACCGATGCTGCGAAAGAATTCTTGCTCAAAAAAGGATATGAACCTAAGTTTGGAGCACGGCCACTGAGAAGGGCGATACAGCGGTACCTCGAAGATAGATTGGCGGACATTCTGCTTGAAGGAAAAATTAAACCTGATAGTGTCATCAAAGTTGATGTAAGAGACGATGACATAATCTTCATTCCAGTGTCAGGGGACGAAGACAAGGGCCTAGAAAAGGCCAGTAGTAAACAAATTGTATAGGCTTAACATCTAAGGGCAATAAAAGGTCACGGAAAAGTTTCTTTTCCGTGACCTTTTATTGTTATATTATAATGTATAATATTTTAATCAAATCCATTTGTTAAGGTGGTGCTATAAATATGTACGGGTTTCCATTTTTTTGGTTGTTGTTTTTCTTTTTGCTGATCCAGCCTTCCCTTAAGCAGTGGAATTTGCAACGTACGAGGCATGGGTTAATAAAAAAGCTTGAACAACAACGTAAGAGTCGGGTAGTTACTTTGATCCATAGGCAGGAATCTGTTGGCTTTCTTGGAATGTTTTCTAGGAATTTCATAAGCATCGAAGATTCCGAAGAAGTCTTAAGAGCCATAAAACTTACGCCCAAGGATATGCCCATTGACCTCATAGTTCATACTCCTGGAGGGTTACTTTTAGCTGCTGAACAAATCGCAAGCGCCCTGTCAAAACACGAAGCAAAGGTAAGCGTTTTCGTTCCCCACTATGCCATGTCCGGGGGTACGCTTATTGCCCTTGCTGCGGATGAAATAGTCATGGATGAAAACGCAGTATTAGGTCCTGTAGATCCTCAGATTGGCCAGTTTCCAGCTGTATCAATCTTAAAGGTTTTGGAGCAGAAACCCATATCCGAAATAGACGACAACACTGTTATTTTAGCCGATATGTCCAAGAAGGCAATTGCGCAGACGCGACGGTGTGTTTACGATTTACTAGTAAGAAACGAATTTCCCGAGGATAAAGCCCAAGAAATTGCGGTTACTCTAACTGATGGAAGATGGACCCATGATTACCCAATTATGCCCGATGAAGCAAAGCAGTTAGGCCTTAATGTGACTTTTGGGATACCCGAAGAGGTAGCGGCACTTATGCATCTATATCCACAAGCAGCCCAAAGGCGTCCATCCGTTCAATACGTGCCTCTTCCTTATCAACGTCCCACATCTAACGGAAAAGAGTGAAAATGAGCGAAAGGTTGGAAAATCTTTTAAAATCGAGGGACGTTTAGGCTAGATAGTAATTTTTCTTGCTTAAAAAACTGGAAGAACTCCAAAGAATTACAAAGAGTTAGGGGCATGTTGCATCGTGTGATTCTTTCTCATTATAATAGAACACGTCATGATAAAAACATGAAGGTACATAAGTATCGTGATGTACATTTTATATATGAAGACGTCAGGTGAAGGAGATGATAGTATGAGAAAATAGTAATATGAGAATATGAGTGTAAAACCTTCGCGGCTCAAACAGCAGAAGCTCAAGTGATTCTATGACACTTTATTATAAGAGTGAGAGGAGGTAGGGAAAAATGGGTGGATTAAGGGGTTCTCCAAGAAAGCCTACACTTTTAGAGGCAGTGATTGTGATTGTCGTTGCGGTTATATGTATAGGGGTGGGAGTTTTAGTCTTGGAAGTGGACGTTCATGTACCGTTAGTTTTTTCCGTTGCCTTTGCCTGTTTGATGGGTCGTTATTTACTACATATTGAATGGAAGGAAATGGAGGATGGCATTTTTCGTGGCATTCTCGCTGGGCTTCAGGCTATATTGATTTTAACGATAGTAGGGATGATCATTGGCTCCTGGATCCAGGGCGGCATAGTTCCTACTCTGATTTATTATGGATTGAGCATATTGTCACCAAACATCTTTTTACTTGCCACCTTGCTTATATGTTCCATTGTATCGCTTGCGACGGGAACGTCTTGGGGTACGTCTGGGACTGTAGGTTTAGCATTGATAGGTATAGCAGCAGGCCTTGGGGTTCCCGTGCCTTTGGCGGCAGGTGTTGTTATTTCGGGGGCTTATTTTGGAGATAAAATATCACCTTTATCTGACACAACGAACCTTGCTCCCGCGGTGGCTGGAACAACTCTTTTCAGTCATATTCGCGCCATGATATCCACTACTATGATCACTTACGCCATAGTTGCGGTAATAACCGTAGTTTTAGGATTTAGATTCGCTGGAGGTATTTTGGACGTTTCTAGGATAGAAGCTTTCCAGAAGTTGTTAGCCGCCGAGTTCAATATTAGTTTTTTGGGATTTATTCCACCAATAGTAGTCATACTTTTGGCGGCTCTCAAATTTCCCGCCATACCCAGCTTGTTCGCAGGAGTTGTTTTAGGAAGCATTATGATCCTTTCTCAAGGTCATGGCCTAGGCACAATGGTTGAAGCGATTCATTATGGTTACGTTCCTGCGTTCAGCGCCGAAATAGCTGGAGCTGAAAGCCTGAATGTAGTCGCAGACCTCCTTGCCACACATAACGTGGTAGGCATCGCGCCAGAGCTTGCGCAAGAGGTAGGTGCATTGCTTAGCGATTTGCTGGAAAGAGGTGGACTTGACTCGATGATGTGGACCATTTCGTTGATATTTTGCGCCCTTTCTTTCGGTGGAGTTATGGAGTGTTGCGGTTTCTTAGAGGTGCTGCTAGCTGCAATATTACGTCGTGTCAAAGGCGTTACCGGCTTAGTCACGTCGGTGATAGTTGCCTGCATAGTTACCAATGTGCTTTTGGCAGACCAGTATGTCGCAATTGTTTTGCCAGGGAGGATGTTTAAGCCGGCTTTTGATGAAAGGGGACTGCATCCCAGGATGCTTTCCAGGACTTTGGAGGATAGCGGTACGATGACGTCGGTTTTAATTCCGTGGAATACTTGTGGTGCCTATCATGCTGGCGTCCTGGGTGTGCCGACGGTTCAATATTTGCCCTATGCATTCTTAAATTATCTTAACCCTATTGTGGCAATCGTGCTAACGGCAATGGGCAAATACATTTACTGGCGCAAGGAGACTGACGAAGATATCATAAAAGTGTAATTTCCAGGAAGAGGTGTACAAATGGAGACCATCATTGAATCGCGATCGAGTTATTCAACCTCCAAATGGATGAAAATATTTCTACTTCTTTTTGGGCTTTATTGTGTTTATTCTGCCTTTTGCGAGTTTGCGCTTCATAAATTGATATTGGCCATTGCTGCCTTTTATGGGATTATATACAAAAAAAGGGTCTATGTTTCCCCTGAGGGGCTGGTTAAAGAAGTAAAAGGGATATTAGGGACTTCTGTTGAATTTTTTCCCTGGCAAGAGGTGAAAGCCGTCACTTTTTCATTTAAAGGCGATGCGATGATGGTCTTTTTTGAAAGAGGAATTACAGGTTGGAAAATTCTATTTAAGCGGGAAGAAGAAGCGTTGCTTAAAGAGTTGCTAAGCAAATATGCTCCAGAGGTTGGGATCGATTCGATGAGCGATTTTAGTTCAAATTCACGGAAAAAAAAGAATAAAGGCGGGTGATGCGGTACGTCCTCGATCGTTTCCCATCTATAATGATTGACGATTTACGATTTACACCCCGCCAGCAATGGCGGGGTGTTTTAGAACTTTCTACTTTATATACCCTGCGAATGTGATAATATACTTTAGTCTTATTATTAAAAACGTATGGGAGGCGACTGTAATGCATTATGTGTCCAGCGATAAAGTTCCTAAGGCCATAGGGCCTTACTCACAGGCGATTAAGTCGAGCGGGTTTATTTTTCTATCGGGGCAGCTGCCTTTGGAGTTGGAAAGCGGCCAAGTGGTTAGCGGGTCTGTGGAAGATCAGACTCTGAAAGTTTTAGAAAATATCGCTGCTATTTTAGAAGCTGCGGGTTCTGATATTTCTAAGGTGGTAAAAACTACAGTTTTCGTGACAGATATGGCAAACTTTCAAGCGATCAATAAGATATACTCGCAATTTTTTGGAGAACATAAACCCGCCAGGTCCCTAATAGAGGTAAGTGCTTTGCCGAAGAAGGAGGCGATGCTAGAAATAGAGGCAATAGCTGTAGCCTAGGTCATTGCAAGAAATTCGGAATGCCATTTCAATTTGGCTTTAGTGTAGCAAATTTACCGTCATTGCTCTTTATCATTGCAGAAAATTTTGGCTGTTACTTGATGTTTCTGTATTTGGTTTTCCACCGAAAGCATTTTGGAAAGTTAAAAATGTTGCGAATATATAGAATATAATTTTCCTTATTGACAGAGCCGTCTTAAATGATTAAACTTTTTTGCTGGGTGCGGTTATGAAGGCAAAATCCGGTAATCCGTACCTAAACCCTATCTCCTCCTCAAAAAAAGGGGCCCGCGTGGGTCCCTTTTTTATTAACTTTTATTTAAATTTCGCTACTTTTCTGTTAAAATACACCTGCTTCACGGCTCATAGGAGGCTAAAAAGGTTAAGGGGAAATTTACCATAAGGGGGGGAATATATAATGCAACCCAGGATGATGCAAATGACTTTGGAGGATATGCTTTCTTTCTTGATGGCTCGCATAGACAGCATCGCCATGTCTGAAGAAAGCCTGAAAACAAAGTTCGACGTTTTGGGACGTGTCCTTTATAAAAAAGGGATAATAACTGATGATGATATCGTCGAATCGGTAAGAGAGCAAGGAAAGCTGATGAAAGCCATCGGGGTTACGCAAGCCGAACTTTCAGATGAGGAGGTTAGGGCAATAGCAGATAATATTATTGTATGGCTCAAAGGCGATGCTGCAACTATAACAAAGAGCATGGAAGAGTATGAGCAAAGACTTCGCGAGCTTGCTTCTCAGGAGATGAAAAAGCCACGCCTTGATGTTGCCTCACCGGCGGTTTTATCTGAGCTTGACAAAATCACTAAAGGCGGCAAGTCGGGTGGCAAATTGATCATGTAGCCTTGGATAAGGCAAAAATAAACACGAGTTCCTTTAGTTTGGTTCTAAAAGAACTCGTGTTTGTATTTGATCTTGGCAATTTTTAAAAAATAATTTTATGGATTATTTTTCGAAAGCAATTCTATTATGATAGAATCAACATCTTTCATGCCTCTATTACTCAATGATGCCAGATTTTCTGCCGTTTCTTCAAGTGTCATTCCCAAAACACCCTGTGGTATTTCAGGTCTGTTTTCTTCTAATGCCATCATGGCGGCTACAAAAGCCTCGCAGGCTCCTGTACCAACCTTTAAAGCGCAAGTATCTTTTGCACCATCGCATATCATCCCGATTAGGTTGCTAACGTGGATTTCAATGGCTTTCTCAATTTTATGTATATCATCAGAAAAAAGATAAGTGATGCCGGCAGCCGCTCCAGCGCCAGCTGCTACGGTACATCCGCAAATTGGGCTTAATCGCCCTGTTCTGCTTTTCAAAAAGCTAGTGGTTAAATGACTTAAGACTATAGCTTTGGCAGTTTCTTCTCTCGTTTTATTATAAAATTCTGCCACCAGGTAAACGGGAAGTATTGCTGTTATGCCATGGTTTCCACTTCCTGCGCTGCTCATGACGGGCATAGAAATCCCCGCCATCCTTGCATCTACAGCAGCCGCAGTGTAGGCTTTTATTTTTTGGGGTAAAGTTGAGGGGGTGTTGGCATTTACTAATTTCATGATAGTTCTTCCGACTCCTAAGCCAAACTTGCTTTTAGGATCTAAACCTGCTTGAGACATAGCCATGTTCATTTTTACTCCTTCAAAGATAAAGTTCGTGTCTGCTTCATCTATTTCGTCTATCAGGTAGGTCAGTTCCTTGAATGTCATATTTTTTATTTGGCCTGTAATACTTGCATTTTCCGCGTTTTGTTTTGATTGGAATCTTTTTTTCTTTGAAAGAATGAGTCTTCCGTCTAGCTTTACTTTTGAAATATTGGTGTGAGTATCCTCGATTATACAGGTGCACACGTGCCTTTCGGTGGTTATCGTCGCTTGCACGTATACGCCCTTTCTCTTAAGGTCTGGTGATACGATTACAAGACCTTCATCGACAAGGTGTAACGCTCTTTTTACATCATCGTCATTGCAACATTTTAGCACTTCGAGACCACATTCGCAATTTCCACAGATAGCTCCTAGAGCGGCAGCAATGACATTCCCCTTTAAGCCTTTGGTGCCTGGAATCCCGACAGCATATCCGTTTTTGTAAATATTTGCGCTAACCACAACTTCAATCTTTTTAACTTCCTCGAAGTTTGCCTCCTTCCTTGCCCGGGCCACGGCTAGAGCCACGGCTCCGGGCTCGGTACAGCCAAGTGCAGGCACCACTTCCGATCGCAGGAATTCTTTTAACGTAACCAAATTTGTCCCTCCTCTTTTTAGGGTTGTAAATTTATGTACTGATTAAAATTATGCCTCGAAACTTAAACTGTAGCAAGCTCCAGTATAAAGATAGAGGATTAAGAAGCTTTCCCACCTATGTATGTCTTTAACACCTTAATGTCTTTGAGGGAGCATGCGTTTGCCTCAAAGGGATTTTCGTCTACCACGATAAAATCGGCCAGCTTGCCTATTTCCAAGCTGCCAATATAGGGGTCATGCATGATCGTACTTCCGCCTTCAGTATAGCAATAAATCGCTTCTTTCGTGTCCAAAACCTCATCGGGGGTTGCTGCTGCAATGGGAATGCCCTCAAATTTGCCTCTCGTCACCGCGGCATATATGGTCTCCCAAGGATTCAACTTTTCAACGGGAGAATCCGTGCCGAAGGCCATCGGTATGCCTGAGAAGTAAATGCTTTTGAAGGGGTGTATGAAGCTTGCCCTTTTCATGCCCAATCTTTCCATTGCCCACCAATCGGAAATTACAAAATGAGGTTGAACTGAGGCATATAGTCCCAAGTCCTTCATGCGTTTAATTTGATCGGGTCTCAAAACAGAAAGATGCTCGATTCGATGTCCGCGGTCACGTATTTCAGTTTCCTGAAATACGTCAAATATCATGTCTATAGTGGCGTCGCCGATCCCGTGAATGGCCAGTTGCAAATCGGTGGCATCGGCCAGCTTTACCAGTTCAGTGAGCTCTTCCTTACCAATGTTTGGAAATCCCTGCTGGTCTGGTTGGTCTGCGTAAGGTTTGGTCAGCCATGCGGTGCGGGCACCTAGCGATCCGTCGGCAAGGATTTTTATCCCCTGTATTTTAAAAACATCGTCGCCAAAGCCCCTTTTTATGCCGAGCTTTTCGATAGCATCGAGGAGTTCAATGTCCTCGTACATCCTTTCTCCAGTTTGACATCTTTTGCCTGGTTCTAGATATATCCTGACCCTTGTTGTACTTTCTTTCTCGTACCACATAGACATCAGCGCGGACAGCATCTTTCGGTCGCAGCTTACGAATCCTAGGGAAGTTAGCCCCAGGCTTGAAGCGTAAACAAGGGCGTCTTTTATCATCTTTTTGCAATCTTCATGCGTAAGACTTTGCTTGAAGGCATCCCTGGCGCGCTGAAAATCTCCCTCGACAACTATACCGGTGGGGGATGAGATGCCCGTAACTTCTAAAGCCTTGGAATTTAAGACGGCCGCGTGCAGGCACACCCGGGAAAAGACTACAGGCCTTTTATTTTCTACTGTGTCCAGGTCGTCCTTGGTTGGCCATCTTTTTTCGCTGAAAAGTTCCTGGTCCCAACCATGTCCCAAGATCCAAGGTGTCGTCACGTTTGAGGCAAAGTCTTGCAGCTTTTCTTGAAGCTCGCCTATGCTTTTGGTGCCTCTCAAGTCAAGTGAGTTCAAGTACATTCCAAGCTCGTCGATGTGCAGGTGGGAATCTATGAAGCCCGGCAAAACGCATTTTCCGTTTAGATCTACGATGTCCCCCTCCAGGGATTTTGCCTGTTCGGCGATTTTTTTGCTCGATCCTAACGATGCCACCTTACCTTGGACGACCAAAAAGGCTTCAAAGGGTTGATCAACCTTGACAGTGCTGTAAGCCTTGCAATTGACAAATCCGGTAACGCAACTCATGTCTTTTCTATCCTCCTGTTTATCGTGTCAAATTGTTTCCTCTGAATTATAACCCTTAATTTGCGACATCATAGTGTAGGAGATATTCGAATATTCTTCCTTACGCTCTTATTCTGTGGGCGATAACGCTATGTTACAATCATGTAGATGAAAAAGTAACCTTTGGGAAGTTGAAGATTAAAAAGAGGAAACAAAAACAGCAGTTGGAGGGTCTCCCGATGTTATCGAGCTTAGAGCTGATGCTTGGAACTTCATAACTGACATGCAAACTTCTTTGAATATGCTTAAAGAAACCAGAAGGTTGACCAACGACATCCCTTTGCTTTTGACTTGCAGGAGCCATCTTGAGGGTGGCTTTCAAAAAGTGGCAAGCAAAACGAGGGATGTTTCATATATGTTTTATATAAAGAAATCGCCTTTGGTGGCGATATCGCTAAGGTAGCCGTCATGCCCCAGTCCATGGAAGACGTATTGACATTGCTTGCTGCGACGTTGCTGGCAAGGCGCGAGCTTCCCAAAACCCCCTTGGTCACCATGCCCATGGGACCGTTAGGCTCCATAACCCGAAACGCAGGTTTGCTTTTTGGTTTGGATTTGACCCAGGCGTTGAATTCATGAGACGAGTTTTCAGAAATCACTTTAGTCTGTGAAAATCTTACAGGTACTTTAGAACTGATCAGAAAGTCCCAATGGCGAAGTAACGCCTGACATGCAACTCCATGCGTTTAAGTAAAAATATAGCTGGCCCTGCTAAAAGAAGCGCTAAAGCTGGGCCTTTACTTATTCCCGTACTAACAAGTCTTTGCAACTAGACTTTGCTTTGTATATAATTAAATATTTACAATGAAACAACATACCAAAAAATAGCCTTTGACTCGAGTGCTGGTATTATCCAAGACTCAGCGAGTGTGATATAAAGAATATATGCTCCAACAGAGATATTTCGAGACGAGTTTGTTTGTACGCAAATAAGCACCTGGATGATTTAGTTGTGACGAAGGAGGCGAAGGATGGTGTCTACATCTCGAGGCGGAGCAAAAGAAATAGCGCTTGGAGCACTTTTTGCTGGTCTTGTTGCTGTTGCCACTATGATTCATGTTCCCATGCCAGGATATAGAATTTATTTCAATCTTGGCGAGGGGGCGTTATATTGTATTGCTCTTCTAATGGGATCTAAATACGGTGCAATTTGCGGCGGGATTGGTGGCGCGCTTGCAGATATTGTGCTCGGATATCCTCTTTGGGCTCCTTTTACATTTTTAATTAAGGGGATCGAGGGATTTTTGGTAGGCAAGATGAGACATAACAGAAAAAAGGCAGTAATTACAGGGGCATGTGTGATGATTGCCGGCTACACCTGTGCAGCTGGCTTTCTTTACGGCTGGAAAGTTGCTCCTATAGAGTTTTTTACTGATCTTGCTCAAACAGGGGTTGGAGCAGTGATCGCCCTGATCGTTCTCCCTCACATAGAAGGACCGATAAAAAAGATTTTCTTCAGGTAATTTAAGGCATTATAATTTGAAAAGACAAATGTCTCCAAGAATTTCTTGGAGTTGCTATGGTTTATTCAGGTATGTTATTTTGTACCTTGTAGACTGCGTAGCTGGCAACAGAATGACAATTGCAAAGTCTTTTAGTGGACTAAACTTGGTATCACGTAAAACCGACTATGCTAGATATGATTTTTTGATGTCGGTTTAAAAATTATTTTCAGATTCTAATGACTTCTCTAACTCTCCCTAATTTGCCCGCCTACAGCTACTCCGAGTTCTTTCGCGCGATTTAGCCAATCGCTTTGCTCTATATCGCCAATGTCGTAAACGTTGTAGGCACATACTTTACCTGCCACATTGAGACCTAAAAGAGAAGTAGATCGATCAAAGGATTCCAAAACGCCATTAAAAGCGCTTTCATATATATCCCCAGCAGTAGCTAGCAATACGCATTCTTTGCCAGTAATGACGCTTTTTGTTTTTTCTGAGATGTATGGCAACATTCTATCCCAAACGACCTTGATTTGAGCGCTCCAACTATACCAGTAAACGGGCGTGACGAATACGAGTACATTTGATTTATCTATGGTCTCGTACAGTTGAGCCATGCCATCGTCTATTATGCAATGTTTGTCTTTTGTCCAGCATTGCCTGCAATCAGTACATCCTTTTAACGTCATGTCTTGGAGCCTAAAAAATATTGTCTCTGCTCCTTTTGATTGAGCTCCTGCAGCAAAAGCTCTGGCTAACCTTTCGCTGTTTCCGTTGACCCTGGGACTTCCTAAGAAAAAGACGATCCTTTTCATATCCGTACTCATTATTTCTGCTGGCTAAAGGCTTGCCAGCAACTCATCTCCTTTCTTGTTCTGGTTTATAAGTCTTTTAATTTTGTCGACAATCTATCAGTTAATGTTGCAAAGCTATATTAACTGTCATTTTTAAATGTCATGATGTTCAAAGCACTAATATAATCTTACCATCTTTTTCTTGTATTTCCCTTGACAGATATCCCTCGTTGAGTGATACTAAATGCAAATATCGTAACACGAATCGGAGGGAGCTTTGATGAACCATACATCGAGAAGAATTGTGATCGGGATATTGTTGGCATTTTGCACCTTTGGCTTCGTTTCACCGTTATGGGCACATTTTCAGGTTATATTGCCAAGCAACAACATCGTTTCGCAAGGCGGAGACACAAATTTAGAATTAAAAGTACTCTTTACCCATCCCTTTGAACAGCAATTAATGGACATGGAAAGGCCGCGTCAATTTGGAGTTGTGATACGTTCGGAAAAGATAAATCTCTTAGACACTTTAAGGGCAAATACTTCTGAGGAGGGCCTAAAGAGCTGGGAGACTACCTACAAAATTAAACGACCGGGGGATCATGTTTTCTTTGTAGAACCAACCCCTTACTGGGAACCTGCTGAAGGTATATTTATAATCCATTGTACTAAGACCGTCGTAAATGCCTTTGGAATGGAGGAAGGCTGGGATAAACCGGTAGGGCTTCGAGCCGAGATAATTCCGCTTACCAGGCCTTACGGGTTATGGGCTGGAAATGTCTTTCAGGGGAAAGTCATTGTTGATGGTGAGCCTTTGAAAGGCGCCGATGTGGAAGTTGAATTCTACAATGAAAAGTCATTGGTAAAAGCACCTGCCGATGCCTACATGACTCAAGTTGTACGAACAGATGATCAGGGAATATTTACCTATGCTATGCCCTGGGATGGTTGGTGGGGATTTGCTGCTTTGGCAGAGGCTCCTGAAAAAGTAAAATCTCCGGACGGCAAGGAAGAGGTTGGAGTTGAGCTTGGAGCAGTTTTGTGGATAAGGGCTGAAAAGGTAAAGTAAGGTAAAGTAAGGTAAGGTAATGCATATTTCTGAAGGAGTTCTTTCTGTTCATACTTTGGCCATTGGAGCTGCGTGTGCAGTTATAGGCGTTGCGGCTGGCCTAAAAAAAATGGAAATAGACAAAGTGCCTCGCGTGGGAATAGTATCTGCGGCATTGTTTGTTTCTTCGTTAGTTCACATTAACGTTGGGCCAACGAGTGTTCATCTTGTACTTAACGGCATAGGAGGGCTTCTGTTGGGCCTCAAGCTTTTTCCTGCGTATCTCGTTGCTCTATTTTTGCAGGTGTTGCTGTTTCAATTTGGAGGGCTTGCGGTGCTCGGCGTAAATACTTCTACCATGGCATTATCAGGGATTATAGGGGGCTATTTGGGCAGGTGTATCATTAGTTCCGGAAAGCCGCCTTGGCTTGGTGGAGCAATTGCAGGGGGAGTAGGCGTTGTTTTAGCTGGTGTATTTACGGCACTCGCTCTTGCTTTTAGTGGAGACGTATTTGTTGTTACAGCGAAATTAGTTTTATTTGCTCACATTCCCGTCGTAATCATTGAATCAATAATAGGTGCTTTTGTCATGACGTTTATCTTCAAAGCGATGCCTTCTTTTGTAGGAGAGTGCAAAAAATGGGAATAAATATAAGGTTGAAACCATTGATCGTTATGGCAGTTATAATTTTTTCTACAGTAATATGCCCCTCTGTGGCCAATGCTCATAAATTAAACGTCTTTGCCTATTTCGAGAATGATGCCGTAGTGGGCGAAGCTTACTTTAGCGATGGAGCTCCGGCAAGAGATTGCGATGTAGTTATAAAAGACCTACGTGATGACGTGGTTATATGTAAAAGTCATACTGACAAAGAAGGTAAGTTTGTTATAAGCGTCGGTGCTTCAAAGAAGGGGGATTTTTTGATCATTGTTAACGCTGGCATGGGTCACCAGGGTCAAACAACGATAAGTCTTCCTGCGCAGGAAGACGTCTTGACCACGCGGGCAGGCGAGAAAAGCTACTTTGAAGAAAGCAAAGACGAAGACGAGTTACTGCATTTGAGGGAAGAGGACCTCCTTTCATTGATGCGGACGGCTGTGCGGAGCGAACTTGATCCTCTACGCAATGAGTTATTACAACTACGCAAGGAATTATCAAGCCCTGGTTTCAGCGAGATTATGGGGGGCATTGGATATATATTCGGTTTAGTAGGAGTTATCTTATGGGTCAAGGGGGAGAAGAAGTCGTGAGCGTAATTAACGTTCATGCGCTAGATTATCATGATGAAACTTCATATGGTTTTTTGAGACGTGTCCCGTCCAGTTTAAAGGTTGTTTTGACGGTGGCTGTAGCCATATGCATCGCTGTTTTAAATTCTTTTTCGGCACAAGTTTTTCTGCTGGCCTATTCTATCTTTTTGGTTGCAATTTCTCGCATACCCTTAAAAACTTTGCTGAAACGCTTAATTGCTTTGGATGGGTTTGTCTTGATGATCTGGTTAACACTTCCCTTTTTTTCTGAAGACGGGATGCGCATGGCAGCTCTCATTACGATTCGCGTTCACGCTGCGGTATTAGCTTTTATGGCCCTACTGCAAACAACATCTATGCCAGAATTATTGCAGGCTTTAAATCAGCTCCACATTCCTCGCAAATTAATTGTTTTGCTTCATTTCACCTATAGATACGTGCATGTTCTGGGTGAAGAGGCTCTAAAAATTCAACATGGCATGATTTTGAGAGGATTTGCTCCTTCTTTAAATCTTTCTACTTTCCGCACTTACGGCAACTTAATCGGCATGTTGTTAATACGAAGCATTATGCGCTCACAGCGAGTCTACGATGCAATGCTTCTCAGAGGGTTTGATGGCTCATTTCCTTTTTCTACACGTCAAGCCAAGCTTTCTCGTCCTGACGTCGTTCGAATAGTCATGCTTTTTGCTTCGCTAATGGGGTGTTTGGTGGTATGATGCCGTTGTTACAAGTTGAAAATCTTTGTTTTGCCTATCCGGGCAATCCTATGCTTTTTAAGAATCTTCATTTAGAGATTTTCCCAAAGGAAAAGGTATGCATAATTGGGAAAAACGGCGCAGGTAAAACTACACTTTTTTATATAATCATGGGTTTGCTGGGTCCGCCGCAGAAAGGCAAGATCATACTTGAGGGAAAGGAAATTAGAACGAAAAAAGACCTACGATATCTCCGGCGAAAAGTGGGCTTTCTATTGCAAGACCCTGAAGATCAGTTGTTTTGCCCTACCTTATTTGACGATGTCCTTTTCGGCCCGTTAAATATGGGACTAAGCAAGGATGAAGCATTTACAAAGGCGTGGCAAGTTTTAAAAATGTTAAACATCGAAGATTTGGCCCACAAACCTCCTTACGCTCTTTCGGGAGGCCAAAAACGCCTGGGAGCTTTGGCTGCTGTACTTGCAATGGACCCGGAACTTCTATTGTTGGATGAACCATCAAACGGCTTAGATGAAGAGGCGTGGAAAAATCTTATATTCATTTTACGAAACATTGATAAAGCCATCGTTATAGCCTCGCACGATACTAACTTCTTGGAGCACGTTGTCTCCCACTGGTATGAGCTTTCCTCCGGAAAACTTAGATTTTTATCCAAAACGCCTGGGAGAATTTTGTAAAAAATATTAGATTAGAAATTAGTCTTTAGACAAATTTACTAAGAAGAAATTAACACCTTCCGTTTTAGTTTTCACCAGTTGTTTTTAGGGCAAACCGAGATTCGATCCAATGGCATACATTATGAAATAACAGCTTTTGGATTTATCGAAGGAGTAAATAAAAGCTGCTGTAAAATTGCCTCTTTCGTAGTATTATTAATAGTGATTCCCTGCAATAAAAAAAAGAAGAGTTTCTGCTATTAATTCAGCGTATTGCTATATTATCTAATACTTGCGTGCAATGTGCTTGTAATTTTGTGTAAAATTGGTGTTCTACTTGCCAGATCGAGGAAGGTGTGGTATTTATTAATGGGCGATGCGACTAGGAGACCTTTGATAATGATGTTCATAGTCGCTCTAGTTTTAGTTCCTTCCTTCGTTGCTGCGGTACGCAGCAATATGATCTATAACGCAGTCGAGATTTCTAATGTTGTAATATGTGAAGATTTAAATCATGATCTGACTCCTATTAGGAGAATCTCCGATTCTTTCAATTTCCCCTACGGAATAACACAGGTATGCGTTGCTTTTAGTTATTGTGGAAGAGGCTATTTTGAAACACATGTTGAATGGTTCTATGAGGGCAAGTTGATACACAGTGAGGAAGTTAATTTGGACGGAAAGGGCACAAGGATCTTTTACTTGTTACGTGATGATGGAGCGCCGCTGAAAAAAGGGTTGTATGAGTTTTCGATAGTATGTATGGGAGAACGTTTGTCCAACATTTCGTTTTCGATTGGGGGTATGATTGGTGAAACTTTTCCTTGATACAGCGAATATTTCTGAAATTGAAAAGGGCTTACAGTGGGGAGTAATTAGTGGCGTTACCACCAACCCTTCTTTGGTGGCGAAGGAAAAAGCCTCATCTTTTCATGAACATGTAAAGAAAATAGCAGAAATTGTAAAGGGTCCAGTAAGCGCCGAAGTCATATCAACTAAAACGGATGATATGATCAAGGAAGCTAGAGTGTTAAGTGCCTTAGATCCTAATATAGTAATAAAAATACCCATGACCAAAGAGGGCATGTCAGCCACTAAAAAACTTTCCGAGGAAGGTGTCCCTATAAATGTAACGCTAGTTTTTTCTCCTCAGCAGGCGTTATTGGCGGCCTTAGCTGGAGCAACTTATGTAAGCCCCTTTATAGGTCGTTTAGATGACATTGGCGAAGATGGAGTTGGGTTAGTATATGACATATCAAAGCTTTTTTTGGTTCATGATTTCAATACCCAAATAATTGCCGCAAGCATCAGGCATCCACGCCATGTTTTTGAGGTAGCTGCAGCTGGTGCTCATATCATTACGCTTCCCTTTAAAGTATTGGAGCAGATGTTCAATCATCCACTGACCAACATAGGAATAAAGAAGTTTCTAGAAGATTGGGAGGTATATATTAAAGACCATGGGAACTAATGCCTTAGAAGACAAAGCAACAGAAAGCACAAAGAAATTAACGGTAGAGGAAGAGCAAGAAGTGGTTACAGCAGTTCCGCGCCCCAGGTATACTTTTAGAGATTTGATGAAGGCGACAATCCAGGAGTTGCGACAGATTGCGAAGGAAATCTCCGTTCCCTCAGTTACAACACTTAGGCGCAAAGATGATTTAGTGGTCGCTATTTTGGCAAGACAAGCGGATAAACTTGGATTGCGATTTAGTGGCGGAACGTTGGAGATATTGCCCGAAGGATATGGCTTCTTGAGGCACGCGGGATTGTTGCCGAGCGATCAAGATATATACGTTTCTGCGTCTCAAATTAGGCGCTTCGATTTACGCAACGGAGACGTAGTGTGGGGCTTAGTAAGACCTCCGAAGGATCAAGAGCACTACGATGCCTTGCTAAGGGTAGAGATGGTAAATTTCTCTGATCCGGAGATGTCAAGACAAAGGCCTTACTTTGAACGTCTCACGCCTATATTCCCGAATGAAAGACTGAAGCTTGAAACCCGACCAGAGATCTTATCCACCCGCTTAATAGACCTCTTCGCTCCCATAGGAAAGGGACAAAGGGCTTTAATAGTCTCTCCCCCAAAAGCTGGCAAAACGACGCTTCTAAAGGAGATTGCCAACGCCATTACGGTAAATAATCCTGAAGTTATACTTATGGTTCTTTTAATCGACGAAAGGCCGGAAGAAGTCACGGATATGCAACGTTCCGTAGATGGAGAAATTATAGCTTCTACCTTTGACAGGCCTGCAGAAGAACACATAAGAGTTGCAAATTTAGCAATCGAGAAGGCAAAACGCCTTGTCGAAACGGGCAGAGATGTCGCCTTGCTTCTAGATTCCATTACCAGACTCGCCAGAGCATCTAATCTAGTTGTCCCGCCCTCTGGAAGAACGTTGTCTGGAGGAATGGATCCGGTTGCGTTGTATTTCCCAAAGAGATTTTTTGGGGCCGCAAGAAATATTGAAGAAGGCGGAAGCTTGACAATAGCAGGCACAGCCCTAATTGATACGGGAAGCAGGATGGATGATGTAATCTACGAAGAATTTAAGGGTACCGGCAATATGGAAATTCACCTCTCGCGCAAACTAGCTGAACAAAGAATTTTTCCCGCCATGGATCTTCTTAGATCTGGAACAAGAAGAGAAGAATTGCTTTTAAGCGAAGAAGAACTCACGAAGATATGGACGTTACGTCGAAGGATTGCCAACCTCGATGAAGCGGATGTACTAAATCTAATATTGGAAAAACTAAGACAAACGTCATCGAATAAGGAATTTCTAATGACTATTAAAGTTTGATATTTTGAGGTTGCATTCTTTTCATTTTTAGGTTAACTTTATCCTGGACTGCAGCAATAGCCTGGATTTAGTAGGAGGGAGAGAAATGCCCGAACACGATAGCTCGGATAGTAATTCCTTTAGAAAGAGGTTTGATTTTTTTATCTTCATTGGTTTGATGATTTCAGCCACGATGTTTATTACCGTTGCTGCCCTGCAAAGGTCCAAAAGCGAGGCGTGGGAAAACTTTTTGGAGGGAAAAGAGTACAGTCTTCCGGGATATCTGATTGTTGATGTGACGGATCTGCTTATACCCGAAGGAGATTACAATGCCATCGGCCCGCTCCCCGAAGGTTCAGGAGCCATCGTGTTTAGTGAAATGAGACTAGAACTTAGTGAAGGCGAAACGGTAGAAAATGAGAGCATCGAAGTTGAAGAACGGCTGGGTGAGTTAAAAAAGGAATACTTAGATGGCGATGATTCAGGCTTTGAATCAGCCAAAAGTAGCGAGAATATAAAGTTTCAAGAAGCAGCTCCTGACTATCGTATTCATGAAGTCCAGCAAGGAGAGACGCTAGAAACGATTGTTAAAAGATACGCTGAATATGGGATTTCTGTGGAAGATATCGCTAAGGCCAATCAAATAAGCAATATTCACAAACTAAACATCGGCGATGTGCTTTTGATACCGACATCAAAAGAAAAGGTGGAAGTAGTTTTAAAAGAACTGCTAAGCAGGAGGGCCAAAGCCGAGGAAGAGGCTAAAAAAGCTTCCAAAATAGAAACACACACCTATGTAGTTCAAGAGGGGGATAATCTTTGGTCCATAGCGAATAAGGTTAATCTAGATATTAACACTTTGTTTGGATGCAATGACTTGAAAAACCCGGATGTCCTAAAACCTGGTACTAAGTTGAGGATACCTAATCAGGATGGAATATTTTACAAAGTTGCAAAGGGCGATACCCTGAGCGAGATAGCAAAAAAGTATGGAATTTACGCGGAAGCCATAGTTTCTGCTAACTCTATTGACGGTGCGACAACTCTGGTAGCCGGTAGTGAAATATTTTTACCGGGCGCAAAAGAGCTTAACATCTCATCCCGCTCCACAGCAGCTGGCGATCACAGCGCCTCCGCGAGTTTTAGGTGGCCATTAAGAGGTAGGTTAACGAGTCGTTTCGGGTACCGAACGGATCCGATTACCAGGCGTAGAGATTTGCATACGGGACTGGACATATCGGCACCGAGGGGTACTCGAATAGTTGCGTCTGCAGCTGGTCACGTGGTTTACGCCGGATGGATGGGAGGTTATGGGCGAACGGTCGTAATTGATCATGGGAGAGGCTATAAGACGCTTTATGGTCATTGCAGCAGCATCTCGGTCAAGAGAGGCCAGAGAGTTAGCGCTGGTCAGGTCATTGCAAGAGTAGGAAGCACAGGGAGAGCTACAGGGCCACATTTGCACTTTGAGGTTAGAAAGGGCAACGTGCCTGTTAATCCTTTGAAGTATTTGAGGTGACGTATATGATCAAATTTGGGACAGACGGGTGGCGTGGGATAATAGCTGACGATTTCATCGTAGAAAATGTCAAGAAAGTTGCTTGGGCAATAGGTAAATATATCCTTGAAGAATCAGGAGAGGGTGCCACTCTTTTGGTGGCACGAGATGGCCGTTTTCTGGGGGAAAGGTTCGCAAGGATTTCAAGCCAGGTCTTGGCAGGCATGAAACTTCGACCAATTGTACTCGAAGGTCCCACAGCTACGCCCGTGTGTGCCTTTGCGGTAAAACATTTAAATGCTAAAGGAGCGATAATGTTTACTGCAAGTCATAACCCCCCCGATTACCAAGGGCTAAAGTTCATTCCTTCTTATGCTGGGCCTGCAATTCCCAGCATAACCGATAAAATCGAGTCATATATTGCTACAGCTCCCCCTGATGTCAAAATACTTGAAAAAGATACAGAATGCTTCGATCCTACTGATGTTTATATATCTCATATAAAAAACTTGGCTCAAGTTGAGGGGAATGGTCAAAAAATAGTCATCGATACTTTGCACGGTGTGGGCGGAAGGTATTTACCGAGAATCTTAAAAGAATCAAGGTTTGAAGTGACGGCAATACATGAAGACTTGCGTCCCGATTTCGCGGGATTGAGCCCTGAGCCAAAAAAAGAAACGTTAAGGGAACTTGCATGCAAAGCCAAGGAATTAGGTGTCATTGGACTTTCCACCGATGGAGATGCTGACCGCTTTGGAGTTGTCGATGTGGATGGCGAATTTTACCCTGCCAACTATATTCTGGCGATTCTTTACTCTTATTTATTGGAATTGGGCAAAAGAGGTGGCGTGGCAAGGACTGTAGCTACAACTCATATGTTGGATGAAATCGCCAGACATGAGGGTCAACCCGTTTGGGAGACCCCCGTGGGATTTAAATACCTTAGTCAGTTGCTTTTAAAGGAAAATGTTTTGCTTGCCGGAGAAGAGTCGGGCGGTGCTTCTATATCGGGACACGTGCCTGAAAAGGACGGCATCTTGATCTGCCTCCTTGTTTTAAAAGTGGTTTGCGAGACAAAGCGTCCCTTAAGGGCGTTACTTGATGATCTATATGACAAAATAGGCGCGAGGTATGTATCGACCAGAATTGATTTTAATATTACTCATGAGCAAAAGGAGAAACTGGTGGCTTTAATCGGAGAATGGAAAGATAATACTTTTTGCGGTGAGGATGTTTTGTCAATAAAAAGGGATGATGGCCTGAAAATAGTATGCGACAAAGCGTGGGTTTTGCTCAGGCCTTCGGGAACGGAGGACGTCGTGCGCCTATACATCGAAGCTAAAAGTGATGATATTTTAGATAAATTTAAAGCCGGCGCAATAAGGGTGTTTGGACTTGATGCAAAATAAGCAATTTTAACCATGTTATTCTGTTTTCTCTTTGATATCCTTGGCCGAGAGAAGAGTCTCCTCGGCCTTTTTAGATGATATGATCATATAATCTTGGGGCGTTGCGAAGGTGAATAAGGCATACGATGGAGGTAAGCTTGAATGAATAAATTTATTTTTGTTACAGGAGGAGTCGTATCGTCTCTTGGAAAAGGCATAACAGCAGCCTCTCTTGGGTTGTTGCTCAAGCGGAGAGGATATAAGGTAACGGCTATTAAGTTGGACCCCTATATCAATGTGGATGCAGGAACAATGAATCCCTATCAACATGGAGAAATTTTTGTTACAGACGATGGTGCGGAAACTGATTTAGATCTTGGGCATTATGAACGTTTTATAGATGAACCTCTTGCAGCTAAGAATAACGTAACTACCGGTCAGGTTTATTCTTCGGTTATAAAAAAAGAACGGGAGGGGAAGTATCTGGGGGCTACCGTTCAAGTCATTCCTCACATTACGAATGAGATACAAGAAAGGATCCTGAAGGCTGGCGAAGGTTACGACGTGATTTTGGTCGAGATCGGAGGAACTGTGGGGGACATAGAAGGACAGCCTTTCTTGGAGGCTATAAGGCAACTTGGTTATAGGGTAGGCCGAGAAAACGTTGTTTATTGCCATGTTACCTTAGTTCCTTTTATTCCCACTGCTGGAGAGTCAAAAACAAAGCCAACACAACATAGTGTGAACGAGCTTAGGCGGATAGGAATACAGCCCGATATAGTAGTCTGCAGGACAAGTCGCCCACTAAATGATGAGTTAAAAGACAAAATAGCCCTGTTTTGTAATGTTAAGAAAAGAGGCGTGATCGAGGCTATAGACGTCGATAACATTTACGAAATTCCGATGCTTTTGCAAAACCAAAACTTCGATGTCATGGTCATGGGAATGTTGGGTCTTGATAGAACTGATGAGCCCGATCTTCGGGAGTGGGAGGATTATCTGCGGCGAAGTAAATCGCCCTCAAAAAGAGCCGAAATAGCATTGGTAGGTAAATACGTTGGCCATAAGGATGCTTATCTCTCGGTAAACGAGGCTATAGAGCATGCCGCCGTAAATAATGATGCTAAAGTTTGTGTTCGTTATATTGAGGCCGAGGAAGTTGAGAGACTTGGTGTTGACACCCTTAAAGGGGTAGATGCTATCCTTGTCCCAGGGGGGTTTGGTAGAAGAGGCATCGAAGGTAAAATTATGGCAGCGCGATATGCGCGCGAAAATTTAATTCCCTATTTTGGCTTGTGCCTCGGGATGCAGATAGCTGTGATCGAATTTGCAAGGAATGTATGTTCCATAGCATCGGCTCATAGTTCCGAGTTTGATCCCGGGACTCCTAATCCAGTAATCCATTTACTCGAGGAACAAAAAGATATTTCAAAAATTGGCGGAAGCATGAGGCTGGGTTCTTATCCTTGCGAGATAAAAACAAACACGTTGGCTTACAAAGCGTACGGATTGTCTACGGTGTACGAGAGACACCGTCATAGATGGGAGTTTAATAACGATTATAGAAATCGCTTGGAAAAGGAAGGCTTGATTGTTTCAGGGGTATGCCTTGACGGAAATTTGGTAGAAATAGTTGAGTTAAAGGATCACCCTTGGTTTGTCGGCGTCCAGTTTCATCCCGAGTTCAAATCGCGTCCAACCAGGCCACATCCTCTTTTTGCTTCGTTTATTGAAGCAGCTATAAGGCACTCTCAAGGGTAGCATTAAAAAGAAAGGAGTAGCTGCCATGAAGTGGAAAGCGCTTTTTGCTATTTTAACGGTAGCATTGATCGTCTCAGCAAGTATGATTGCAACGGGAGAAGAAGCTGTTGATCGACCTCCTTTTGAGATTTTAGCACATATAGAGACGTTGACTTACGGCCAACCTAAAAGCGGTGGATTAATATCTCGTTTAGCTGAGATTGAGAAGGCTTATTTTGGGAGGGAATTACCCGGAAGTCTCGCCGAAAGACAGCAAGCCTTTTTAAACTTTTTAGAGAACGGACTTCCCGAACAGCCATCCTTTATCTTTAAGCTGGGTGTCGCCGAATGGATTGTGACACAGCAAGTGGGTGAGGGGAATTTAAGGGAGCGCCTGGAGGCTATAGAAAAGTTACTGGAGGGCGAACCGAATATCGAAGGACCTTTCGCCATGAGGTTGGAGCGTATAATTGGCTTAATATTGCCAGAGGGTGTTCTTTGGGAGGAAGTTGAAGTTCCGAAGGAAAAAGTGTTTAAAGTGGCGTTGAAAAACTCCCTGTCCCCTCAGGAAGTTAAGGTCGGTGACCCTGTCGAACTTGTGCTCCTGGGAGATTTCGTCGTGGACACCGCCTTGATTGCTCCCTCTGAAAGTCGTGTTCTGGGCCATATCGATAGCTTAAAGCCCCCTAGGAGTTTTGGAAGGTCTTCGGAAGTAAAAATAGCTTTTGATCACATCGTTCCTCTCGATGTGATCAATAAAATACCAGTAATGTTAGGCCCAGAGGCTGAAAAGGCAAGTAAGGCTGATGATACTGTCGTGGCTGCGGCTGGGGCAAGCTTTGTGGGCGCCATTTTGCTTGGGCCTTTGGGGTTAGCTGGAGGTGCTTTGGTTAGGGGAGACGTTAAGAATATTCCCGAGGGTACTCCATTTTATTTGGAAACAGCCAATATCACCACTGTTAGAGCTTATCCTGTTCCTGAAGTATTGCATAGCATAATACGCCCCTCTGAAGTTCCTCAGCCGCCAGAGGATGAAGAGGAGAATGATACAGAATCATCGACAAAAAGTGTGAAAGATAAAAATGCAGAAGAAAAGTGAGAACATTTAGAGAAACAAAAATTGATTGGTCAAATCAAATGATATCAGGGCGGTTTGACTAAATAAAAGACGATGGTTATTGTTGGAATATTCGCGCATTAACGGAGGGGTTTGTAATGAAAAAAATTGTGGTCGTTTTGACTTTGTTTGCTGCGATAGCCTTTGGCGGTTTGGCGTATGCTCTTGATATTTCCGATATAATAGGGGTCATTGGGGGAGGATTTCTGGTAGAAACTATCGCAGAACCTCTTAACGATTTTATAAATACCGTGACTATAAACAGAGGTGTTGCGGCGGAGAACATGACAAAAGTTGTGCCGATAGTCTCTGCCGGTCAGGGGACTCGCATTGGTGCTGCACAAGTTTCCGGACCCAAATCTGCCGTAGATGCGACAAAGGCTGTTGCTAGAATAGATGCTGTTTTTAAAGATCGTTTCAGGATAGAAATCTTAATACCCATAGATTCGCTTAATCCCTTAGAGCGATTTAGAAGAGTTCAGGGCGTGGGGGTCTCGGCCGTCATTGACTATAAACTTTAAAAAGAGGAGAATTCTCTCTTGGTGGTCAATAAAAGAGCTGTTGTTTTTTTAAGCTTGGCAATGTTTGCCATGTTTTGTCTTGTTGCTTCGCCTTCACGAGCGCAAGAGGAGACTATCGATCTCGTTGAAAAACTCGAAAAATGCACTTCATTTCATTGGGGGACGGATTGTCTGGTCTGGATTGTGCATTATCCAGAAGACATTGTTGATCCATGGGTTTCGATAGAAGCAGAAAGACAAAGGCTTGGCGAGCGAGAAAGGGAGGCTTATCGCCAAGCCTTTGTCAAAGATCTCAGGATGGAGGAATGTGAGCCTTTTCTTTTGACTATTTACAATTTTGGATTAAAGTCACTAAATTTAAAGCCTTTGTCAGAACATCTCTTACTGGAGGTCGATGGGGAAAAACTGCCTTTGGCAGCTTATGACAGCAATTTTGACGAACCCATCAATGGCATTTTGCAAGGTTTGGTTTTTTTCCCTAAAGTTACCTCTAAGGCTTTTACGGTCATCTTGAGCGGTGTTTACCCAAGGGAAATGCGATTTTCCTTCGATTCAACTGCCTTGCTAGCTGAGGAAGTCAAAGAGAAAAAAGAAGCGGTTGAGACGTCAATTCAGCCCGAAACAATTGTTGAAGATTCACTAACCATGGAAGAAATTATCGTGGAATTACCGGTTTCGGAAGAAATAAAAGATGCCCAAAAAGAACTTCCTCCAAATGAAGAATCGGATGATTCACTCGATGAGCCTTCGAGTTTTGAGGATGCCACAAAACATCCTGAGGAACCAGTGATTTTGCCTCCGGGGCCTGATCCGTTGCTCCAGGTGCAGAAGAATTCTACCAAGAGCGAAATAGATGTTTCATTAAAGGAAATTCTACAGAAAATAGAAAATGAAACTTCAATGACTAAGGAAGAAGTAGTGACCCTCTTTGTGGAAAGTTGGATAGAGGGAGATTTAAATACAATGTATGAACTGCTGGCTTCCGAGACAAAGAGGCAGTACACCATGGAGGAATTTGAAAAGGCTGCCATGGAATCGAATATACGATGGGCTTTTAAAGATGGTTACGATGTGACTTGGGTCAGTGACGATAAGGCAAAAATCAGCGGCATCCAAAAGATGGTGCTCATTAAAGTGGAGCGAAGCAAGATTTTAGGCCTGGTTCAAGAAAGGGGAAGGTGGCGCGTTGTCTGGTAAAAAGCGCGTATACCGCATGGTTTTCCTAGCTTTATTTGTGGCTGCCTTTGTTGCTTTCTTAGTGAGGGATTTATATTTAACTGAAAACGATGGTGATGAAGAAAAAAGCACTTTCGTCGTCGAAAAAGTACAATATCGAAACATAATTGACGATAATGTATATATCTTAGATGCTCAAAGAGGCTGGAAATCGAATGATTTGTATATTTTGGAGGATGTTAACATTACTATTGAGGGCAAGGGTGGAAATGTATGGAAAGTTCAAGCTTCAAGAGGCAGCGTGCCTGAAGCATCAGGTGGGATCGTTGTTTTAAAGGAAGCAAGGGGTATTACGAGCATAAAGGGAGATCAATTTCACTGGCATTCTCCTGAAGTACGATGGAAGCCCGATGAACAGCTTTTTTTCTTCGACGATGGTATTCGTGCCTTTGGGGAATCGATCGAGATACGGTCACAAAACGGGTTGGTACGTCTTTCCGGCGAGATGGAACTTTCTGGCAAAGCAGAAGTTGTATATAGGATGCATAAAAAATAAACGTATTCCGTAGCATTTCTAAAACCAATTGAGATTTGCTTTCTTACAGAGTGCATGGACGTTTTCGGATCCAACTAAGATTTTACCTGGCATTTATTATCAAAGAGGGAGAAGTGTTCATGGACTGTAGCCACAGGAATTTTCAATGTGGAAACGTTATTTCTTTGTTGATGTTTCTATCTTTGATAATTTTTACTTGTACCTCAGCTTTTGCCCAGGAATTATCCTCGCCAGTTACGCTAGAGGCAGATGAAGTGGTCTTTTTTGAGATTGAAGGGCGTGCTGAGGCGAGAGGTAACGTTATAATCAGGCGCGAAGATATGAAACTTGAAGCTCCTTACGTTGAATACTTCATAGAGAGTTCCATGGTATTTGCAGAAGGTCACGACGATGAGCTTGTAGTATTAATTTGGGGCAACAGGGTTCTTAGGGGAGACAAGCTTGAATATAACCTAATTACCCAAGAAGGGATAATGCAAAATGGCTCGGGACAAGAAGGACCAGTATATGTTTACGGAGGAGATGTTAAAATAGCCCCGCCTGAAGCGGCGTTGAGTAAGGGATGGCTGGGCAGGAAAGACTTAGAAAAAACAGAAAAAAATGCCCACGTTGCTATTTGGGAAAATGCAAATTACACAACGTGTGATGCGCCAAAACCGCATTACAATCTTTATACCACTAAGATGACAGTCATACCGGGTAACAAAGTGGTCTTAAGGCGCCCAAGGGTGTACTTGGATGGGAAGTTGCTTTATACATATCCCTTTAATTATGAGATCAACATAAGGGATCGAGAGGCGAGCAGTCCCTTTACTTTCCGTATAAAAGACGATTCCGATCGAGGAACCGGCGTCATAGGATATGGTCCGGTGGTTGTCGATGATAGGCTGTCCGTTAACGTTCACCTCGCTTACTGGTCGGATATGGACGAAGAATGGATGGTTTTAGGTAGTTACGGTTTGACAAATCAATGGAGTTTGTTTGCGAATGCAGTCTATGCTTATAACTCTGACGAAGACGAGAAGCGTTACCGACCCAGTTGGGGTGCAAATTATTATAATCAGGGCTTTTCGGGGAAAATTTATTGGTCTCAAGCTGAAAACGTTTCGATAGAAAAAGAAGCAGGAGTGACTTATAAAGGGGTCCTTTGGCGGTCCCCTGAGGTTCAACTGTTCACGCCTTGGGTCGATTTAACGTCAAATGCAAGGTCGCGCCTCGCCCTCTATTGGGGTCATTATGAAGCCGATGAAGCCGAAGTAGACAGGTGGGGTTATGGCTTTGATTTTTCAAGCTCCTTTGCTCCTTTAGATAAAAAAAATAATAACTTCACGCCCTTTATTTGGGCTCAGTATCAATGGTTCAAGTATGACGCGAAAAAGTGGCGCCGTCAGGAAATAATAGACGCGACTTGGGGATTGCGTTACAGAGTCGGTGAATTTCCCATGGTAACTCGATATGCCCAGCGCTGGACGACTGGGAATTCGCCCATGTCCTGGGACGATTACTCGGATAGACGCGAGATTTATCATACCACGGGCATTCCTCTGGGGAGTCGCTGGAAAGTGGCGGTAAGGACCGCCTATGATTTCGTGGATGAACATTTAGATGAAGTAGTTTACAGCTTGGTTTACGACGAGCACTGTTATTATTGGGAATTTATCTATAAGGATGAGAGGCCAATGTATTCGACAAGCGATGAGGATGATTGGATGGGGTTGAGGCTCGTTATAAAAGCATTTCCTGAAAGCAAGATTACCTTTGGCGGAGAGGTGGAGGAAATTACAAGTCCGGCCCAGGAAGTGGGGTTCGTAAAATGAAAGTATTAGTGTTATATGGAGGCGAAAGCCCGGAACGAGAGGTGTCGCTTGCAAGCGGGAAGGCAGTAGTCGAAGCGGCGAAGGAAAGCGGCTTTGAGGTTTTAGATGGCCATGTGCGAACAATGAAAGATGTCATAAAATGTGTAAGTGACCAAAAGTTCGATGTCGTTTTCATAGCACTGCATGGAGGATGGGGAGAAGACGGCAGACTACAAGCTCTGCTCGAGTTCTATGATGTACCCTATACAGGCTCGGGTCCTGAAGCCTGCATGCTTGCAATGAATAAAGCCTTGAGCAAGTATAGGTTTCGACGAGACGATATTTCTGTGCCTGAGGGAATCGAAATTGACACGTCTCGACAGGGCATAGAAACGACCTATCAAAAGGTAATCTGTTTTTATAATAAGCTTAGTGAAGAAAAGATGGTCATCAAGCCTTCGCGATGCGGTAGTACAATTGGTATAAGCATAGTTGCTCAAGAGGGCGATATATTGTCTTCCCTGCGCTTAGCTTCCGAGTATGACAATCTCATCCTGGCTGAGCGGTATATCCCTGGGAAAGAAGTCACTGTAACTGTGTGGGACGATGGCGGTAACATCAGGGCGTTTCCCGTCATAGAAATAGTACCCAAAAATTCACTGTACAGTTATAGGGCAAAGTATACGCCTGGTAACAGTGAATATTTGGTACCCGCTCCATTGCAAGAATCGGCAGCTTCGGAGGCTAAAAAAGCGGCCATCAAAGCCCATCTTAGCTTGGGTTGCAAGCAATACAGCAGGGTGGACATGCGCCTTGATCTTAATGGAAAGCCTTATGTCTTAGAAGTAAACACTGCGCCCGGGCTAACTGCTACGAGTCTGGTTCCAAAGGCGGCGAAAGCAATTGGTTGGTCCTTCGAGGATCTGGTGAAGCGATTAATTACAAACGCTCTTGAAAGATAAAACATTAACCTGATGCTCGAAATAATCACCCTCATGATTGCAGGCAAAAAAAGTAATCCTTCCTTTTATTTGACATCCTTTAGACAGGTTTGCCTTATTACACTAGACCTCGATACGTAATATCTTGAGCCTTCTTGTCCCGCGAGGAGCTCTTGCTATGACTTCATCGCCGACGGTTTTGCCTATTATAGCTTGCCCAACGGGGCTTGAGACCGATATTCTGTGATTGCTTGGGTCGGTTTCCTCCGAATTTACGATTACATAAGTAAATTCTTCATTAATATCGAGGTCTCTTAGAGTAACTTTGGTGCCTAAAGTTACCTGACTTGTGTCTATTTGATCACTGTCGATGATTCTGGCTTTAGATAGTTGTGATTCCAATAGCTGAATTCGTGCCTCGAGTTTGGCTTGCGCTTCTTTGGCTGTATGGTATTCCGCATTCTCGCTTAAATCTCCAAATGACCTTGCCTCTTCAAGTTGTTTTGATATCTCGTGCCTACCATCGCTCCTCAGTTTTATGAGTTCAGCGCGTAATTTCTGGTATCCTTCGCGCGTCATCAAAATGACATCATCTTGTTGGACTCTTTCAGCCGACATTCCTCATTTACCTCCTAGCGAGAAAAGTCTCATTTTCAGATCTAGCTTAGCTTTATGAATTTTACAGCATTTATTGCCGATGTCAATCGAATCATATCCATTTTTCCTTCATTTATTAATTTTACAGTTCAACCAAAGGGATAATCCTTTGAGTTTGCAAGGAAACCTGCGTTACAAATGTGCTATGAAAGCAGGACCAGCCCCTGTTGTTATTTTTTAACTTTGACTAAATGTCCAAAGAAATTCATGAGGGCCGAAGTTTAGTTATTATTGTAGGTGAGAAATGCTTGGTCTAGAATGTAACCGAAGGAAATTACGAATAAATGCGTTATCGTGCTTATAAGAGATTTTAGGGGCTATTTGACAAAGCTAATATAATTACAAAATGGAGCATGGGATTGTTAGGTCAAGAAAATTAAAGGTGAAGATATTTAGGAGGTATTCGTTATGATAACCTGCAACAAAAACAGGATACAGAATAAAATAGAAACATTTGCCAAGTTTGGCGGCACCGATAAGGGAGGCATAACGAGATTTGCACTATCAAAAGAGGACTTGCAAGCCAGGGATGAATTTGCGAGGAGAATGAAAAATGTTGGTGCTAATATAGTAACTGATGATATGGCCAACGTATATGCAACTATTCCTGGTTCCGAAAAGGGACTCCCTAGTATTGTGATGGCTTCACATACAGATTCTGTCAAAAATGGTGGTAATTATGACGGTATTTTGGGAGTTATAGGAGCAATGGAAGTTCTTGAAACAATTGTTAACAACAAGATTCCTCATAGACATCCAATTACGGCGATGATCTGGACAAATGAAGAAGGCTCTTTGTATCCACCAGCGATGACGTCCTCAGGAGTTATTTGCGGTAAATTTGATAAAGCAGAGGTGTTGGCTTCTAAAAGCCCAGAGGGGAAAACCTTCGGAGAAGCTTTGTTAGAAAGCGGTTATGTGGGCGATGAAGCTAACAGGCTCAATCCTAGAGATTATATGGCCATGTTAGAGCTGCATATTGAACAGGGTCCAGTATTAGAAGTAGAGAACAAACAAATAGGTGTTGTAGAGGGTGTTGTTGGTATGGTTAACTACAGGATTAAAACTCATGGCCAGACTGGCCATGCAGGAACTGTGCCAATGTCATTTAGAAGAGATGCCCTTTTGGCTGCGACCTCTGCAATAAGATATTTCCACGACGAGTTTGGTAAATTGGAACGTGATCTAGTATATACCACAGGAGAAATCTTTTGCCATCCATGTATACATACATGTATTCCTGAATTTGTAGATTTTTCTCTGGATGCGAGACATAAAGATCCAAGTGTAATAAAACAAGTTGTTGACATAATAAAGGGCATTCCTAAGGAACTTGATAAATGCAAAGTAAGCTACGAAATGAGATGGAAGCGTAACACAGTAAGTTTCAATGAAGAAATAATTAACTGTATTCAAAAAAGCGTCGATGCTTACGGTTATACATATAAAAGAATGTATAGTGGCGCTGGGCATGATGCGCAGTACGTTGCGGAAATGCTACCTACTGGAATGGTCTTCGTACCAAGCAAGGGGGGACATAGTCACTGCGAGCTAGAACATACGCCATTAGAAGATTGTTGGCGTGGTATTAATGTGCTCCTACTTGCTGTTTTGGAGATAGATCAAAAAGACAGGATATAGCTAGAATTTAAAATCGCTGATTTCATACGTCTTGGGTATAACCTGGTACAATAATGAGCCTGTTTCACAACTCACCCCACCAAGGTTAGAATGCAGTAAAATAAAGCAGTCTTCATGGAGATGGAACAAAATATACAAGCAATAGGCCTATAGGTACTTAAGGTTCACTTCATCTCAAGATAGAAACTTACAATCTACGGCTTCTTTGGGAAATGATTTCAATGCAAGATCTCAAGTTGGGAAACAGGCTCTAATACTCTTGCCTTTCATATAGTCTGAAAGCTTGTTCGATCTGCCGTCGAGCTATCTCATCTTGAAGAGAAAGCATCCTTTCGCGAAGTTGGGTGATTTTATACCTGTCTATAGGGTTATCGTATAACCTAGAATGCAATTCTAGTCGATGTCTTTCCAGCTGGCCCATGTTTTCGACTATTTGTGTCCGAATTTTTAGATCATATGGAGCTAATCCTAAGCGAGATCTGCTCATGCTCCACGTATGAAGGCTCGCGTAACCGGGTCTCAGTTCACTCATAATTACTCCCTGGCCGCAGCCGTTATGAACGTTCCAAATAGGACTTGATCTAAAACCATATCGCCCATGTGCTGAAGCTATGCCTGTAACAGCTATCAACACGACAAGTGTCAAAACTGCAGCTGTTGCCCGTTTCATGCTTGTCACCCCCTAAATTAGGTTTACCTAAATTTTATCATTCGAAGCAGAATTTTTCAATATGATGAGAATGAACTAGTTTTGATGAAAATATTTTCCGTGACATTAGGTATTTGAGTTGGTTTATTTTCTTTACTAGGTACTGACGAGGCGTATTTTGCTATACTCAAGGGAAACTGTTGGCCTCGCTCGTGTTATCTATATTTGTGACCGTAAGCGCTATTAGAATGTTGGTCGGTTTGTAGTTTATGGTTGCTTTATGCCTTAGAAATATTTGTTTGAAGGAAGTTTTTGTAGTAGGTTATAATAACCAAGGAAATTTTTGAAACGAGAGAGGGAAAAGCTGATATGTCTTTTAGCTTTGCTATTAATATATACGGATGTCAGATGAACCAATATGACGGTGATCGCTTGAGGACAGCCTTGACCTTTAGAGGCTGGAAAGAGACAGATACGTCTCAAGCCGACGTCGTCATAATTGTGACTTGCAGCATTCGGGAAAAAGCCGAACAGAAGGTCTTAAGCGAGATAGGACGTTACAAGAAGGCTTTTGGGGTAAAGGGCAAGCCCATTTTAGCCGTCATAGGTTGCATGGCCCAAAACATGGGTGTGGAGTTGATTAGAAGGTTTCCGCAGGTAAGAGTCGTAGTTGGGCCAAGGCATATAGGATTGGTACCGGATGCATTGGAAAAGGCTCTACGCAATAAAGTAGTCGTATATTTGGACGAGGATCCTAGAGAAATGGTTGACTTGAAAGTTACGCCTATTATAAGAAGTAATCCCTTCAAGGCTTTTGTCACCATTGCACACGGATGCGATAATTTCTGTACTTATTGCATTGTGCCCTACGTGCGCGGAAGGTTTGTATCGAGACGACCAGATGAGATCTTGGAAGAAGTATCGGAGCTTGTCGAAGATGGCATCCTTGAGGTCACGCTCTTGGGTCAGAATGTCGATTCCTATGGAAAGGACTTTTGCAAAGGTTATCGATTTTCGGATCTTTTACGTGATGTATCGCACATTCCCGGGTTGCTCAGGGTGCGCTTTACCACCTCACACCCGCGCGATTTTACGGATGATGTGATAGAAGTCATGGCAGAAGAACAGAAAATCTGTCCTGCTGTAAATCTTCCCATTCAGTCGGGAAGCGATAGGATTTTAAAGAAGATGAATCGAGGTTACACTGTCAGCGGATATGAAGGAATAATAAGGCGCTTGCGCAATGCAATCCCTGACATCTCAATAACAAGCGACCTTATAGTCGGTTTCCCCGGGGAGACGGAAGAGGATTTCGTGGACACTCTTAATATGTTGGAAAGAATGCAATTTGATTTGGTTCATACGGCTTCCTATTCCCCAAGAGAAGGAACGCCAGCAGCTGTGATGCCTGATCAAATTTCCCAAGAAGAGAAAAAAAGAAGACTTGCCATAGTAAATGAGCTACAAGATGCTATATCGTTTAAGAAGAATTTAGACTTAGTTGGCAAGGTTGTTGAGGTGTTATTTGATGATTTAGCGCCTAAAGGAGGAGGGCTCCTGCAAGGCAGAACGCCCACGGACAAGGTAGTGTTGGTACCGGGGGACGAGACTATGTTAGGAAAATTGTACGAGGTGCGCATAACTGAGGCCTCCAACTGGTATTTGTACGGTGAACTAGTTTCATTGAGGGATTTTAACGATGTCCTCGAAGTTGGACTTTGAGTTCCTTCATGAGAAAGAATCACTTGAAAAATACAAAAGCAGTAAGAGCTTTAAATGGTTTTTAATGGCCTTTCTGTGTTTTGTCTTGGCGTTGGGATTGTCGGCCGCATATTCTTTGGGAAAGATAAAAGGACGATCATTTGAAGCCGAGAATGTTGTCCTTCAGGGCATTGGAGCATCAGAGATTGTAAACAATAACGAGGAAGGCGAACTTGACAAAAAACAGGCGACTCCTGAGGAAAAGGAATGGATATTGTACATTACAGGAGCTGTTAAAAACCCGGGCGTGTATAAAATGCCATCTGGGTCAAGGGTGTATCAATTGGTGGAAAAAGCGGGAGGACTTACCACTAAAGCTGACCCGGTGGCCATAAACTTGGCTGCAAACTTAGGTGATGGTTGCCACCTTCATGTGCCCGAGAAAGGTGAGTTGGTTGCCACTACATTAGTTGAACAGAGCAGGGATAATTTGTCCATCGCGAAGGATGTCTTTGCTGGCTCCAATGCTAACAAGCCTTATGGAAGTTACGAAAAAGATGTCGATGTAATAGACCTGAATAGGGCGAGTGCGGAGATGTTGCAAAGTCTTCCTGGCGTAGGACCTAAGACTGCCCAGGCAATATTGGATTACAGGGATCTAAGGGGAGGGTTTCGTTCAGTAGAGGAACTGCTTGAGGTAAAAGGAATAGGACCCAAAAAGATGGAAAAGATCAGACCTTACGTTACCGTTGGATATAGATGAAATTACTTTATGAAACTCCCTGTTTGTGTCTGTTAGTCTCATTTATAGTTGCCGTCCTTTTAGCGGGTAAAGGTTTCCCCTTTTTGTTATCAAGCCTTATCGCCGGGTTTATTATGTTGGCCTTGGGTTTTTGTTCCTATGACGGTACGCCTCATGCGTTTTATGTTTTAGTTTTGTGCTTCGTCGTTGGACTGCTGGGAAGCTCGTTTTTAGCTTACAGAGTTGGGAATGAGCTCATTTTAGCTGACAGGATATCTGAGAAGGCTGTCGTTGCCTTTGAAAGGCCCTGGGGGAGCAAAAGAGCCGTAGTGTTCAAGACCGCTAAGGGTAAATACGTTGCGGATGTATCACCAAGTCTGGCTTTAAGAGAAGGTGACAGCGTCGAAATAAAGGCTTCAATACTTCCGTTGGAAAATAAATCTACGGGCTTTAATCCTTATACCTATTGGAGATCTCGAGGCGTAAGGGGTCGCTTGGTTGGCTTGCAGACGACTAAAAGCCGGAAAGCTTACAGTTTTAGCCTATATCGTTGGCGATCTTTTTTGAGACGTTGGGTCTTGTTAAATTTTCCGCCCAGGGTAAGGGGATATTTGCTAACCCTGCTCTTTGGTGTTAAAGACCCCGATTTGGCTCAACTTCATTCAAAATGGGGTACTTCCCATTTGCTCGCTGTATCGGGGTTTCATGTGGCCTTGGTGGTGGGGATTGTCTTTCGGGCTCTAAAAAAAGCCAAATGGAAAGTTCAAATATCATTGCTCTTGCTGTTTTTTTACCTGGCGTTTACTGGGTTTGCTGCTAGCGCCATGCGTGCTGGCTTGATGACGGCTTTTGTATTGATCGGAAAGATGATTGGACGGCCCATAAGGACTCTTCAAGCCGTAAGTCTGGCAGCTGTTTGTTTGCTTTTATGGAGGCCCTGGTTTGTGTGGGATGTAGGTTGGAAATTGTCGGTCATGTCGGCCTTGACGATCGGATGTACCGGTATTTTTTCCAAAAGGATCTCGCTGCTAACTTCAAGTGCGCTTCTTTGGATGGTCACTGCTGGTATTGTGCTTACAATTTTCGGATCGTTGCCTGTCGTAGGACTTTTTTCTAATTTGATTGCCATACCTGTTTTTGCACTTTTATTTTTTGTCGTTCTGCTTTCAACCCCCCTTGTCATTTTGCCCTTTGGCTTGGGTACATTAGTAGTTTGGTTTGCAGAAAAGGCTTTGCTTGTCTTTGAATGGTTGCTAAACTTCTTGGCCTCTTTCATGCCCATGAGCATTACGGAACCTTGGCATTGGCCCATTATTTCTATTGCAATATTATTTGTTATACTAACTAAAAGGTTAAATTTTGGTTTCTTTAGGAGCATTTGTGTGTCGAGCTGTGGACTGGTAGTTTACATGATATTGCTATCTTAAAAAGAGGGGGTGTAAGAGATGCTTCTCGTTCTGGATATAGGAAATACAAATACTTGCCTTGGTATTTTCGATGGTGCCTGCTTGGTTGCAGATTGGAGACTTACATCAGAGAAGAGAACCGGGGATGAACTCGGGATTTATCTTACGGGATTGCTTTACATGACAAAGTTAGACCAGAAATCTATCACCAGTTCTATAATTTCGAGTGTCGTCCCTCCGCTTGAGATGGCATGGCGTGAGGGGATCTCGAAATACTTGGGTATAAAACCCATGGTGGTCGATTCAAGCGTGGACCTTGGCATAAAGGTAAAGTATGACATACCTGCTGAAGTTGGCGCTGACAGATTGGTAAACGCGGTTGCTGCCGTGCATAATTATGGAAGTCCTGTCATTGTGGTGGATTTTGGCACAGCCGTAACGCTTGATTACGTATCTTCTGATCGCTCATATCTTGGAGGAGCAATAGCTCCAGGGTTGCAGGCCAGTGTAGAGGCATTGTTTGGCAAGACTGCAAAGCTTCCCTTGGTAGCACTCGAGCCTCCCAAAAGGGCCATTGGGAGGTCTACATCGGAATCGATGAGATCTGGAATAGTAATTGGTTACGCTGGACTGATAGACGGTCTGGTCGATCGTATGTCGCAAGAGCAAAAAGAAGCGCCCAAGGTCATTGCGACAGGGGGACATGCCGAGACCGTAGCAAGGTGGTCAAGTAGAATAAACGTCGTGGATCCTAATCTCACGTTAGAGGGGCTGAGGCTTATATATGAGCGTAACATCAAATAACCCTCTGTGGCTTGCTCCCATGGCCGATATTACCGCATGGCCTGTAAGAAAAATGTGTTTCCATTTAGGCGTGGGGCTTGCTCATACTGAGATGATCTCGGCAAAGGCTGTTGTTGATAAAAACCAGTCTGTTTTTCCTTCTTTGTTTCGACACCCCAACGAAGGACCTTTGGTATTGCAGCTTTTTTCTGGCAACGTCGATTTTCTCTTGGAGGCAGCAGAGGAAGCCTTAAAGGTGAGTTCATTTGAAGCGCTGGGCATAAATATGGCGTGTCCTTCCAAGAAGGTTATGGCATCAGGAGGAGGCGCAGCCATGATATTCTGCCCTGATGTTGCAACCCAAATGATAAAGGAAACCAAAGCCCTTGGCTTGCCGATTTGTGTAAAGACGAGAATTCCAAGCCATAACTTGCATGATGCCGTTAAATGGTGTGAGCTTTTAGTGTCATCCGGTGCGGATAATGTCGCGGTCCATGCAAGAACGCCGTCGCAGGGTTATAATGGAATATCGGATAAGAATATTATGAAGGAAATTGCCAAGGCTTTTCCTGGCATGATAACAGCTACGGGTGACGTGTTTACTTCCGGTGATGTTGTTGAATATCTGGAGATGGGCTGCAAAAGCGTTTTAGTTGCGCGAGGTGCCCTGAAGAATCCCTTCATGATACCAGATGCTTTAAAGGCTTTGGGATATTTTGCAGATTTCAAAGATTCATTTAAATCCAGAGTCAATGTTTTTCGGACTTTTCTGATAGACTTATGCGAAATAGAAGACAATTCAGGCATGCACTTGCTTCGCCACTTCTTATCATGTATTTTTAAAGGAATGCCCAGGGCTTCCTATATGCGATCTTCTTTGGCGAATGCTGGCAGTATAGCGAAAACGAAGGAATTATTTGATTCATATATCAATGATTTTAATAACCTTTACGCTAAGGGGGAGCAATAAATGAATGATAATAACGTAAACATGGAAGAACGCACTGCTCCGGAAAAAGAAATAATAAGACAGCGCGTGGAAAAACTGGAGCGCCTGCGTAAGGAATCAAAATTTGATCCATACGTGATCGATAAATGGGATAAAGAGCATAAATTGTCCTTTGTACACGAACATTTCTCCCATTTAGGTCCAGATGAGATGGATGAAACTGCAACAATAAAGACGGCGGGTCGTGTCATGACGATTAGAAAGCATGGTAGGGCCTCATTTGCGCATTTGGAGGACGATTCAGAAAGACTTCAGCTCTACTTTCAGTTAAATTCTTTAGGGGAAGAAGAATACGAATGGTTCAAAAGATGGGTAGACACGGGAGATTTTCTAGGAATTGTAGGGCATCCTTTTAGAACCAAAAGGGGTGAGTTGTCCCTTCTGGTAACAGACTTTAAACTTTTGAGCAAAGCCTTAAGGCCTTTGCCTGAAAAATGGCACGGCCTAAAGGATACGGAAGTGCGCTACAGACAGCGCTATTTAGACCTTATAGCTAATCCCGAGGTCAGAGAGGCTTTTAGAAAAAGAGCCAAGATAATAAAGACCTTTCGAGAGGTCTTGGAGTCTCATGGAACACTTGAGGTCGAGACCCCCATGTTATCTCCGATTGCAGGAGGAGCTATTGCCAGGCCCTTTATCACGTATCATAATGCTTTAGGGATAAATTTGTATCTCAGGATAGCGACCGAGCTTTACTTAAAACGACTGGTAGTTGGGATGTATGAACGCGTTTATGAGATAGGCAAGAACTTCAGAAATGAAGGCATCGATTCCATGCATAACCCGGAGTTCACCGCCATGGAGGTTTACTGGGCTTACGCTAACTACGAGGATATGATGAATTTAACGGAAGAGATAATCGTAGCTTGTGCTGATGCAATGGGAAGCAGGCAGTTGCCTTATGGCGATTACATGATAAACTACGAGCCTCCCTTCAGGCGTGCAGCGATGGTGGAGTTGGTGAAGGAGCATTGTGGCATTGATTTTTTAACTGTTACTGATGAAGAAGCAAGGAAGCTTGCGAAAGAAGGGGGACTTGAGGTGAAAGGAGACGAAAGCCGACTTTTAATCATGACCGAATTCTTTGACAACTTCGTGGAGGATAAATTGATACAACCCACATTTGTCTTGGGTTATCCGGTGGAGGTTTCTCCTCTTGCTAAAAGAGACCCTGATAATCCCGATTTCACCCGCAGATTTGAGCTCTTTATATGTGGAGCAGAAGTAGCAAACGCTTTTAGCGAGCTCAATGATCCCTTAGACCAAAAAGAGCGTTTTCTGGATCAATTAAGAAAAAAAGAAGCCGGTGACGAAGAGGCGCATGCCTTCGATGAGGATTACATAGTTGCCCTTGAACATGGCCTTCCCCCGACTGGCGGTTTGGGTATTGGCATCGACAGGCTTACCATGTTTTTAACGAACTCAAGCTCGATCCGTGACGTGATCCTCTTTCCCACCATGCGCCCAAAGGAGTGAAGCCTCTTGGATTTAGGCGAGGCCAGGAAAAGGGCTGAAGAGCTTAGGCAAGAAATAGAAAAACACAATTACTATTACTATGTCTTGGACTCACCTTTGATAACTGACGAAGAATACGACGCCTTGTACCGAGAGTTAGTGGAGATCGAAAGGCGCTTTCCTCAGATAGTAACCCCTGATTCGCCGACGCAGCGCGTTGGAGGCCGGCCGAGAGAAGAATTTCGGACAGTGGTTCACGAAGTTCCAATGCTTTCTATGGACAATGTTTTTACCCAAGAAGAGTTGTTAAACTTCATCTCTCGGGTGCATAGGATACTTGAAAGAAAAGTAGATTTTACGGCCGAACTAAAAATAGATGGCGTTGCCGTCTCGCTCGTATATGAAGAGGGCAGGTTCACCTTGGGTGCGACGAGGGGCGATGGAAAAGTAGGCGAGGATGTAACGGATAATTTACGTACCATTAAAAGCCTACCCTTGAGATTACTCGAATATGTGCCGGGCAGGCTCGAGGTCAGAGGCGAAGTCTACATGACGAAAGAAGATTTTGCTTTGCTTAATCAAGCTCGAGAAGAAGAGGGAGAGCAGCCTTTCGCTAATCCTAGGAATGCGGCTGCGGGAAGTTTGAGGCAACTTGATCCTAGTGTGACGGCCAAGCGCCGGCTTCGTTTATTTGTATATCATGTAGTTAATCCGGAAAAGCACGGTCTTTCATCGCAATATCAAGCCCTTTCTTGGCTTCGAGAAAGAGGATTTCCAACTCAGGGGAACGAAAGACTTTGCAAGAGTTTTGACGAATTATGGGATTATATTGAGGAATGGCGAGAAAAGAGGCACTCACTTTCCCATGTTACTGATGGTGTGGTAATAAAAGTTGATGATTTGAGTACATATGAGCTTCTTGGTACGACAGCAAAATCCCCGAGGTGGCAAGTTGCCTTTAAGTATCCCGCCGAAGAACAGAGGACCCGTTTACTAAGGATAGAGATTTCAGTTGGAAGAACGGGCGTACTCACACCTGTTGCTATTTTAGAGCCGGTAAGGCTTTCAGGTACTGTTGTGCAACGCGCCAGCTTGCACAACGATGATGAGATAAAACGCCTTGATGTACGTGAGGGGGACTTCGTATATGTCCGTAAGGCGGGTGAGATAATACCAGAAGTGGTTCGTGTTGACTACAGTGCCAGAACGGGCCAGGAAAAGCCCTTTGTTATGCCAAAAAACTGTCCCGTTTGCAGGGCAGAGGTAATTAGGTTGGTAGGCGAGGTGGCTCACCGTTGCCCAAATCGGTCTTGCCCTGCTCAGTTGAAGGAAAGTATTCGGCATTTTGCTTCTCGTGACGCCATGGATATAAAGGGTTTGGGTGAAAAGATTATAGAGCAATTAGTAGACAGGAAATTAGTCAGTGACTTTTCTGACTTATACAAGTTGACGAAGGAAGATTTGATGTCCTTGGATAGAATGGGGCCAAAGTCCTCTGAAAATTTGATCGCTGCAATAAATAATTCTAAGAATAGGCCACTTTCCAGGCTCATTTATGCCCTCGGCATCAGATACGTTGGCTTGAGGACTGCTGAGATTTTAGCTGAGAGGTTTAAAAGCATTGACGAATTGGCCAAGGCAACTACTGCCGCATTATCCAGCATTCCTGGGATAGGTCCCCAGATAGCTTCGTCAATTGTTGCATTTTTTAAGGACGAAAAGAACCTTGCCACTCTGAGAGAACTGGCTAAATGTGGCGTTAAAATGTCTGAGGAGGAAATAAAACGTGAGGTTGGTCCATGGGAGGGGTGGCGGATTGTTTTTACCGGAGAGCTTGAGAGGGCTTCAAGAAGCGAGGTTGAGGCGATAATAAAAAGTTTGGGAGCCATTCCTGCCAGCTCGGTTAGCAAAAATGTGACCATGGTAGTGGTAGGCAGTAATCCCGGGAGCAAACTGGCCGCAGCTCAAAGGCTAGGTGTTAAAATTGTTGATGAGCAAGCTTTCTGGAATTTGGTCGATGAAGCTAGGTCAAAAAAAGGGAAATAGGAAGTAAAAAATAGTCAGATTAGGAGGTTGAGTCTATGGACATTACGCCAGAAGAACTAGTTGAAGAAGTAAGGCGCATGGCACGATTAGCTATGATCGAATTAAATAAAGAAGAGACGAAACAAATAGCAGAACAATTCAAAAGTATATTAGACCAACTTCAAACTTTACGGGAACTGGATACAAGTGATATAAACCCCTTTCCATTGGAGGACAGAGATCCAACACCATGGCGTAGTGATGAAGTAGTATTATGGAATCGCTATAACGAGGTTCTTTCGCAAGCTCCCGCGTCTGAAGATGGTTACTTTAAAGTGCCACAAATAGTGAGGGACGATCGAAATGAAGAATAGCAAGTTTTTGAAATTCTCAGCCTTTGATTTGATGTCAGGATACAGCAAAGGGGAGTTTATCGTTTCCGATGTGATAGAGACGGTGTTGGAATACATAGAGATAAACGAAAGAAATTTAAATGCATTGATAACCCCAATGTACGAAGAAGCCCGCTCGAGGGCATGGATGCTTGACGCTGCTTTGGCAAGGGGCGAAGATCTGGGACCGTTGTTCGGAGTTCCTGTAGTGATAAAGGATAATATTACGACTGATGGAGTACGAACGACTTGTGGCAGCAGAATGCTCGAGAATTGGATTCCCCCCTTCAGTGCCCATGTTGTAAGATGCTTAGAACGAGCTGGAGCCGTGGTGATCGGCAAGGCCAACATGGATGAGTTTGCCATGGGAAGTTCTACCGAGTATTCCGCCTTTGGACCAACACTTAATCCTTGGGATTTATCAAAGGTTCCGGGAGGAAGCTCTGGTGGAAGCGCGGCATCGGTTGCCGCAGGTTATGCTCCCATAGCTTTGGGAAGCGATACAGGGGGATCTATAAGACAACCTGCTGCCTTTTGTGGAGTATATGGATTAAAACCTACCTATGGTTTGGTCAGCAGATACGGCTTGGTGGCTTTCGCCTCTTCCTTGGACCAAATTGGTCCCTTTGCGCGAGACCTGAAGGATTTAGCCTTAGTTCTACAAATAATTTCGGAGCCGGATGATTGCGATGCGACCTGCGTCATAAAAGAAAGACCAAACTATTTGGAATTTTTGAATGAAAGCTCCCTTGAAGGGTTCAAAGTTGGTTATTTGTCTGACTACAAATTACTGGAAATAGATGAGGAAGTTAAAAAGGCTGTTACTGAGGCCTTGAAAATATGCCAGGATGCAGGGGCAGAAATAATCGAGGTTGAACTACCAATCTCAGCGCGATATGGACTTCCTTGCTATTACACTATAGCGCCAGCTGAGGCGAGCTCGAGTTTAGCCCGTTTTGACGGGGTTCGATACGGTTTTTCCGTAGAAGCCGAGGATTTACAAGAGCTCTACCAAAAAAGTCGCGGGGGCGGGTTTGGCCCTGAGGTAAAACGAAGGATACTCATAGGCACTTTTGTCTTAAGTTCAAGCGGTTATGAAACTTATTATTTACAAGCCCAAAAAGCGAGACAGCTTGTCGTTAAGGAGTTTGATGAAGTTTTCCTCAAGGCTGACGTCCTGTTACTTCCTGCCACACCGACGTTGCCCTTTAAGCGCGGAGAAAAGATACTGGACCCGGTAAAGGTTTATATGGCTGACCTTTTTACCATTCCGGTAAACCTTGCCGGTTTGCCAGGTTTGTCCATGAAGGTGTCTTCCAGCTCTTCAGGCTTACCAGTAGGGATTCAGCTTGTGAGCAAGAAATTTTGCGAAGGCGATATACTAAAAACGGCCTCTATTATAGAACGAGCTGTGGGCCCGGCTACAACTATCATGGGAGGCGATCGAAAATGAACGAATTTATTCCCGTCATAGGACTTGAAATACACGTACAATTGGCCACGAAATCTAAGATGTTTTGTTCATGTTCGACAGACTATATAGGGGTTAAGCCTAACAGCCATGTATGTCCTATTTGCTTGGGCTTGCCTGGTTCACTTCCCATGATCAACGAGAAAGCCATCATGTACGCCATTCGGACCGCCTTGGCAATGCGATGCAAGGTTAATACTCGTACGATTTTTCATCGAAAGCATTACTTTTACCCGGACCTTCCAAAGGCTTATCAAATTAGTCAATACGATTTACCACTTGCTGTTGACGGTTACCTGGAAGTAAGCGACGATGATGGCAAAACGCAAAGGATCAGAATACAAAGGCTTCATCTGGAGGAGGATGCGGGAAAATTAGTGCACTCTACCGCAAGCGGGAGGTTAATGGGTGCAGAATACTCCTTAGTTGACTGTAACAGGGCAGGCGTTCCTTTGATGGAAATAGTTACACATCCCGACATAGCTTCCGCGAAACAGGCAAGGGAATTTGTATCTAGATTACGCCAATTAGTTAGATACCTAGGTGTTTCAGATGGGGATATGGAGGCGGGCTCCTTGAGGGTTGACGCTAACATTTCCATCATGGAGCCTGGATGCGAATACGGCGAAAAAGTTGAAGTCAAAAACATGAACTCATTACGAGCCCTGGAGCGCGCACTTGAGTACGAATATGAAAGGCAAAAAGAGGCTAAAAAGGAAGGTAAAGCCATAGTTAGCGAGACCAGGCATTGGGACGATGGCTCAAATATCACCATATCAAGCAGAAGCAAAGAAGAGGCCGAGGATTATCGCTACTTCCCTGATCCAGATCTTCCGCCGCTAGTAGTGGACGAGCGTGTCATTGTTCAATTGTGTAAGGGGCTGCCCGAATTACCGTGGGAGGTGCTGGGCAGATTCATGAGTGATTACGGTTTGTCCTCAGACGAAGCAGAGGTTCTTACCGAGCGAAGGGATGTGGCCCTTTTAATGGATGAGCTCGTTAAAGAAGGGGCATCAATCAAAGTGGCATCTAATTGGATAAGGACGGAGATTTTGAGGGTGTTGAACGAAAGAGGCATTTCCGCTGAAGATCTCCCAGTGCAGACCAGCGAAATTGCAGGACTTCTTTTGCTGGTTGATAGGGGCGACCTTTCAACGACGGCTGCAAAAGAAGTTTTTAACTTAATGTTGGAAAAGTCGATAAATGTCGAAGAAGCCGTCAAGATCCTGGGACTTAGCACTGGCAAGCTGACCGGTCCTGAATTGGAAGCCGTGATTGACAAAGTCTTATCGGAGAATTCTGACGTCGTCGAGGAAATCAGGGCAGGTAAGGACAAAAAAGGGAAAAAGATAAAATTCTTGCAAGGCATCGTAATGCGAGAGACTAAAGGTCAGGCAGATCCAAAAGAGGTACAATCGTTTATCATGAGCAAGATTTAAATTAAGGGGGTAGGACGATGGGAGCGCGTAAGCCTGAAGACACAAGAACAATTGCTATAGCCGCTCATGGAGGTGCAGGAAAAACATCTTTGGTCGAGGCCATGCTTTATGACGTGAATGTAATTAGTCGCATGGGAAGGATCGAAGAGGGCAATACGGTAAGTGATTTTGATCCGGAAGAACAAAAAAGACAAATCTCGATTAATACGTCTATTGTAACATTCGACTATAAGGATAAAACTTTTTTTATTCTTGATACCCCTGGTTATGCGGATTTCGTTGGAGATTTGCGCTCCGGGATGAGGGTAGCTGATTCGGCGGTTATCCTTATAAGTGGCGTTGATGGCGTAGAAGTGCAGACAGAAAAGGCCTTCGATTTTGCTGATGACTTTTCCATTCCCGTCGTTTTTTTCGTTAACAAGCTGGACAGGGACAACTCAGATTACAACGCAATATTAAAGGAAATACGGCAAGTTCTAACCGATAGGGCCATTTCTTTGTATTTACCAATTGGCAAAGAAAGTAATTTTAAAGGCGTGGTCAACGTCTTGACCGGGAAGGCATATCTCTACAAAGGGGACGGAAGCAAGGATTACGAGGAAACATCTTTTCCTGCCGAGTTAGAGGAGGAGCTGGCATTAGAAAGAGAGGCGTTGATAGAAAGAATTGTCGAAGTTGACGACGATTTAATGATGCGTTATCTGGAAGGAGAAGAGCTAAAAGAGGAAGAGCTTATTGTCGCCCTAAAAAAAGCGATACTTGATAGAATCGTGATGCCTGTATTGCCTGGCTCGGCTATTGCAAACGTTGGAATTTTTCAGCTTTTGGATGTTATGAGCGATGTTTTGCCATCTCCGCTGGATATGTTTCCAAGAAAGGCGATAGATGCAGAAGGAGAAGAGGTCGAGGTAAAGCCGGATCCTGACGGAAAATTTAGTTCTCTTTGCTTCAAGGTCATGGTTGATCCTTACGTTGGCAAACTTTCTTTTGTACGAGTGTTTTCGGGGACATTAACTTTGGATCAATCCGTGTATGTTGTCAATAAGAAGACTGAAGAACGGATAGGCTCTTTGAGGTTTATGAGAGGCAAGGATGGAAAGGACGTAAAGGAAATCACCGTTGGCGACATCGTGGCGATACCGAAACTTCAGACCGCCACGGTTGGGGATACCATAGCAGTTAAAGGCGTGGATTTCGTGTTTCCCCCAATTCAATTCCCCGATCCCGTATATAGCTTAGCCATTGTCCCTAAAAGCAGGGCTGACGAAGACAAGCTGTCTAATGCAATCCACAGGATACTTGAGGAAGATCCGACGTTGCGCTACGAGAAAAACGCGGAGACAGGCGATCACCTTTTGTCCGGGATGGGAGACCTGCATTTAGATATAGTGTTATCACGCATTAAAGAGCGATATGGCGTTGAACTTGAAACCCGTTTACCTAAGGTTCCCTATAGGGAGACCATTAGAAAACCCGCCAAGGCTCAAGGTAGGTATAAAAAGCAGACAGGAGGCAGGGGGCAGTACGGTGATGTATGGCTTGAATTGCAACCGCTGGAGCGAGGAGCGGGAGTGGAATTCGAGGATCGAATCGTTGGTGGAGTTGTGCCTAAGCAATATGTCCCTGCCGTCGAAAAGGGCTTAAGAGAGGCAGCTCAAAAGGGAGTGCTTGCAGGTTATCCAGCCATAGATTTTAAGGCAATACTTTACGATGGGTCCTATCATGAAGTGGATTCCTCCGAAATGGCCTTCAAGATAGCTGCTTCCATGGGCTTTAAGAAATGTTTTGTGGAAGCATCTCCTGTATTACTAGAACCTATAATGAACGTGGAGGTTGTGGTGCCAGAGGAATATCTGGGAGATGTAATGGGCGACTTGAATTCTAGACGAGGAAGGATCATGGGAATAGAAGGCAGAGGGAGGTTCCAAGTCGTTAAGGCTCAGGTTCCCCTGGCCGAGATGTTCAGGTATGCCATCGTGCTGCGTTCCATGACTTCAGGCCGCGGCAATTTTTCCATGGAGTTTTCCCATTATGAAGAGGTTCCTCAGGATCTGGCTAAAAAGATTATCGCTCAAGTGCAAGCTGAAGGAGAAGGAGAAGCAGCCTCTGGCAAATAGCATCCATATTGCCACTGAATCGTCGAACAAACAAAAGTAATAATAAGCGGGAGAACAACTCCCGCTTATTATTACTCCAGGGCCAGAAGAAACTTTTTTGTTTTTCTCTGCTCCTTAAAGCTCCCCTAGTATCTTTAACAAACCTGATAATGTGTTAAGCTCTTTAGGAGGAAGCACGGTCTTGTTTTGTTCTAATATGCTGCCTGATAGGTTTGTCACGTGGCCATATCGTTCGTGCCACCCAGTTATGGGCACGACAATGTCAGTATTTATATCACCGTGAGCTTTTGAGGTTAAAAGTGCGCATTTTATAACCCCATTAACTGATCTAATTAACTCTATTGTCGATTGATCGGGTTCTATGGCGAGGAGTTGGGTTGTCTTACCTTCCTTTATCATGCTCATGTTGTCAATTGCAGGAGTTAAGAGATCGCCTAATATACGCAGGGCACCTTCAGTGTTGGCTCCGCGGTAAAGTGGCAAATAAAGACACTCGTCAAGCTTGATGCATAGATTAATCAGCGCCAGGGATGAGGTTGTGCTGGAAGCTACTTTGGGTCCCACGAGCGTGATTGGACGTTTAGCCGCAGCAAGGGTATTTTTGGCCAAAACAATATTTTCTTCATTAATTCCGGTGAACTTGGAAGCGCTTTGAATCAAGCCGGTCCCCGAAAGAGCATCAAATAACGGCGCAAGTTCCACAGCATTGGTCTTTAATAATATTGTAGAGCCCTTATCGAGCAACCCCGGGGTGCTGCCCGAATATATGACCTTTAGATCACCTTCCCTGACCCTTTTACGCAACATGGAAGAGATGAGGGGAAGGTCCTCATCCAGGTTTTCATCAATCACAAAGGCTACATCAGCCTCGTAAAGTTGCCCAAGGGTGCCTCTTTTTAAGCCCTTGTCGTTGGCTTCTGCTAAGAAAGTCCTAAAATCGTCAACTTCTTTTACTGATACTAGGGCGTTAGGCGCAATTAGATCCAACGTGTCTTTTATTGCTTCATATTCTTCGTTGCTCAGGCTATTGCCTACAAATATTGACGTTCTTTCCTTGGAGCGCAAGAACCCGGATAGTTTTTTCAAGCGATCCATCGAGTCGTTTGCTATCTCCAATCTATTGGTGTTTAAATGAAAAGTTCGTCCTTTGAAACAACATAGTCCATGAGTTGGAGAAGTGGGTGATCCCGAATCGGTAGTGACTCGTACGACATTATGGCGGGTTTTATCTGAATTTACATAGATTTCACACCCAAGTGAGCATTCACCACACGTCGTCTGAGTTTTAATTGGCACTTCGCTGTGTGGCCATCGCTCTTTGCGTTTTTCCGTTAGAGCTCCAACAGGACACAGATCTACGCAAACTCCGCATCCGGTGCATTCCGATTCATCCAAGGGTTTTAGGTATGCACCTTGAATAGTGGTGAAATAACCTCTGTTTACATAGTCGATGGCGTATAATCCAACAATTTCGTCACATGTCCTAACGCATCTTCCGCAGAGTATGCATTTATTCATATCTCTGTCGTAATATTTTAACTTTTCTTCGAAACGCTCTAGCTTCTCTCCGCTAAACTGATTAGGAGATGCCTCGTGCTGGACGGAGTAGGCGCGCAGTTTACATTCAAAAATATCGGGACATCCACATTCCATGCAGCGTTTGCTGTCTTTTTTGACTTGTTCCTCGGTTAAGCCCTTGTTGAATTCCTTGAAGGGAGAAGCTAGCCTTTCACTCGCAGGAAGTACGTAAGGGACTTCTCTTGGTTGTCTTTCCTCGTCTTCAAAATCCTCTGGGCCCAAGTCATCTCTTACTACATCGCACTCATAGGGGCGTTTGGGATATCCTTGTGTTATGTAGTGATGTATGGATTCGGCAGCGAAATGACCTTCTCCGATTGCCGCTATTGCTATATCCGGCCCGGTTCTTAAATCTCCGCATGCAAAGACTTTTTCAAGGGGAGTGGCATAATTTTCATCTGTCAAAATCCAACGCCCATTGTGTATTGTTGATGGGAGCATATGAAGCACGGGAGATTGTCCTATAGCGGCAATTACAGTGTCGGCTTCTATAGTGAAGGTTTCCCCCGTTGGGATTGGTCTTCTTCGTCCTGAAGCATCAGGCTCACCTAGAACCATCTTTTCGCAAACCAACTGCTGAACTCGGTCATGCCCCTTTATTTCCTTAGGCGCAGCAAGATAGATGAAGTTTATCCCTTCTTCCATGGCCTCTTCGATCTCTTCATCCTCGGCGGGCATTTCCTGCCTTGTGCGCCTGTACACCACTGTGACAGTTTCTGCTCCAAGCCTTTTAGCGCATCGACAAGCGTCCATCGCTGTGTTCCCGCCGCCTATTACGATCACTTTCTTCCCGATTTCAACCGGGAGGTGATTATTTACGTCGTATAGGAATTCTATCCCTGCTAGAACCCCATTTAAATTTTCTCCAGGCACTCCTAAGGGAGTGCTTTGCCAACAACCAAAGGCAAGCAAAAGGGCATCATGTTTTATGCGAAGTTGCTCCAAGGTTATATCCTTTCCAAGGGCCGTATTTGTTTTAGTTTTTATGCCCCATGATAGCAGCCATTCTATTTCTTTTTTTAGGATATGACGAGGCAGCCTGTACTCCGGGATGCCAAAACGCATCATACCGCCTAATTCAGATTCTTTCTCGAGTATGGTGACTTCATAACCTTTCTTTCTCAGAAAAAATGCGGCCGAGAGCCCTGCTGGCCCTCCTCCAACGATGGCAACGCTGTGACCGTTTTCCTGAATTTCATCGACGTGGCCAACCATATCCTTTTCTAAGCCCCAGTCGCTTATAAAGCGCTTTATTTCCCTTATGGAAACCGGCTCCTCATCGACGAAATTTCGCCTGCACTCTTCTTGACATGGGGCGGGACAAATCCTTCCAATGGAGGCAGGCAAAGTGATGTTTTCGTGCAAAAGGTCTAAGGCCTCTTTATATAAACCAACAGCAGCCAAATTTACGTAGCCCTGAACATCTCCCCTTGCGGGACAAGCTAACGTACAAGGCGGCCTGCAATCTCCCACATGATTAGATAACAACAACTCGAGAGTGGCCTTTCTGGCATCCTTTACCCTTTCCGAGTCAGTATATATCTCCATGCCATGGAAAATCTTGTTGGAACAAGCTCGAAGCAGAGTTTTGGCACCTTTAACCTCAACCATGCAAAGCGAACATCCACCATGAATTGACAGGCGTGGGTCATAGCAAAGATGTGGAATTTCTACGCCACACTCGGTACACAAATCTAAAATTGTTTGTCCCGAAAAGCCATATACCTCTCGACCATCTAGCAATACTCTAATATTTCGTTCCAAACTTCAAGACCTCCTCAATTAATTATTGCAATAAAACAGAACTATTCTGGCACGTCTTGTGTAAATAAGATATTTTTCGGTTCTTATCCCCAATAAACTAGAGATGGACAAGACATCGTTGATGCGTTCCAATATCTCTAGCATCCTTAACGAGAGATTAGTGGCAGGGACTAACTTTAGTCTTTTCGGTAATTTTCCAGCACTTGTATAGCTTTATCCGGAGTTAGCCGACCGTAAACTTTGTCTTCAACCATCATCACTGGTGCCAAACCACAACACCCGAGGCATGCAACAGGTTGTAGCGTAAAAAGGCCGTCATCCGTTGTATCGCCTTCTGAAATGCCCAAATGTCTAACTACCTCTTGAGCGATGAGAAGAGATCCTTGAACGTGGCATGCCGTACCCCTGCAAAGCTTGATGGTGTATTTTCCGGGAGGGTTAAACCGAAACATAGCGTAGAAGGTGGCCACTCCATAGAGACTTGCCTCTGAAATATCAAGTTCTCTGGCTACTTTGCTCATAGCTTCCTGAGGCAAGTAACCAAAGGTATCTTGAATTTTGGATAAAAGCGATATAGTGATGCCTTTTTTTCCTCTGAAGCTTTCAATGATGTTTTGCAGCACTTGTTCGTTGCCTTGTTCTACAGTAAGCACGGGCATTCCTCCTGTTTAAAATATTGGTCTCGGAAAAGATAGATTCTGGGATAGTATAATACTACCGAATTTTATTTAAAAGACGTGGACTCTTTTTGGTAGAAAGTTTCTACGTCTTCTCTGGCCTTAGATTATAGTTTTTCTGCTTGCATTTGGCATTCCTAATTTGATATTTCCGATCTTGCTTTACTGGGGTTCGAGCAAATGTTTATTTTCTCATAGTAACATTTCCCTATCCGTTTATGTGGTGATAATATTTCAGCCTCATGTCAAATATTTTGGCGCTTTCGTTGACAAGCAAAAGATTATCAAATTATAATTACAAACTATCGTTAAGAATCAGGCGCTGTTGGAGGTGCTATTATGAAAGGATTTGCAATGCTTGGGATTGGAAAAGTTGGTTGGATTGAGAAGGACAAACCTCAGGTTGGTCCTTACGATGCTCTGGTTAGGCCGTTAGCAGTTGCGCCATGTACGTCGGACATTCACACTGTATTCGAGGGCGCGCTCGGTGAGCGTCAAAATATGATCCTGGGTCACGAAGCAGTGGGGGAGGTTGCGGAAGTTGGAAGTGAGGTAAAAGATTTTAAACCAGGCGATAAGGTAGTAGTTCCAGCAATAACTCCCGATTGGCGAAGCATCGAAGTTCAAAGAGGTTTTCCTCAGCATTCAGGCGGTCCTTTGGCTGGTTGGAAATACTCAAACATTAAAGATGGTGTTTTTGGAGAGTTCTTCCACGTCAATGATGCCGATATGAATCTGGCGATTTTGCCAGAAGACATACCTCTGGAATCGGCCGTAATGATAACCGATATGATGACTACTGGTATTCATGGGGCCGAACTTGCAGACATCGGCATAGGTGATACTGTGATTGTATTTGGCGTAGGACCGGTAGGACTTATGGCAGTTGCGGGAGCCAGGTTGCGCGGGGCATCTCGTATCTTGGTTACCGGTACTCGCCCAAAATGCGTAGAAGTTGCCAAACTCTACGGCGCGACACACGTGATCAATTACAAAACAGCTCCCGTGGATGAACAGGTTCTCGAAATAACAAACGGGGCAGGAGTAGACGTGGCTATTATTGCTGGTGGAAATCCTGATACTTTGGCGACCGCAGTAAAAATAACAAAACCAGGGGGAAACATTTCAAACGTCAATTATTTTGGAGAAGGAGATATACTTCCCATCCCACGCCTTGAATGGGGTTGTGGCATGGCACATAAAACTATTCGAGGAGGGCTTTGCCCAGGCGGACGGCTAAGGATGGAAAAACTGATTGAACTTGTACGGTATGGTCGCGTAGACCCGGGAAAACTTGTGACGCATGTTTTCAAGGGTTTCGATCGTATCGAAGAGGCCCTCATGTTGATGAAGGATAAACCAAGGGACCTCATTAAACCGGTAGTGCTTATCCAATAACCTTACAAATATTTTTCGTGGACCTGGCATAGCAGAGTCGTTGCGCTTTTTTTCGTATTATGGTATAGTTTTTTCGCTTATGTTTGGTATGCCTAATTTAATATTTTCGAGGAAGGTGTAAACTATGAAAGTCAAGGTTTATAGCACGCCTGCGTGTCCCTGGTGCACAAGGGTCAAAGAATATTTACAGGAACTGGGAGTAGACTATGAGGAGATAGATGTCAGCAAAGATAGGGCAGCCGCTATGGAAATGGTAAGACAGACTGGTCAAATGGGGGTACCCGTTACCTTTGTTGGCGATAAATTCATTGTAGGTTATGATCCCGAGGCCATCAGTGAGCTTTTGAAAGAAAATGACTTGTTAGATTAGCACGAAGCTCGAAGGGGGGAGTGCGCGTTGGATGAGCTTTTAAGCGTGAGCGTGGGTGGAGCCTTTACGAGCGGAAATCATCCGGTCAAAGTTGAAGACATTGACAGCTTGTCTCAAAAGATCGAAGAGACAGATGTTTTTTTGCGTAAAAAAGGCAGAGATGATGCAGAAGGATTTGGGTGGATCAACTTGCCCTATCAGAACCTGACGGAGATAATCGAAACAGGTCGTTGGCTCTCCAAGTTTGATACAATCGTTCAAATTGGCATAGGAGGCTCTGCTTTAGGCAACAGGATGCTCGTAAACGCGCTTCTTCCCCCTTTTTATAATGAACTTGAAACGCCTTTAAGGAAAGGACCAAGATTTTATTTATTGGAAAATTCGGACCCCGTAACCGCGACCGCGATGTTGGACAGGCTTGATTTGTCAAAGACCGTATTTGTTGTGGTCAGCAAATCTGGCAGCACTACAGAAACCATCGCACACTTCCTTTGGACGTGGCAAAGAGCGAAAGAAAATCTTGGCACCAAAGCTCCTGAACACTTTTTGGTAATAACCGATTCTAGAAGAGGTAGTTTGCGGAAATTCGTTAGGGCGCGCGGGTGCAGGAGTTTGGAGATCCCCGAAAGCGTGGGAGGGAGATATTCTGTATTATCTTCAGTAGGCCTTGCGACCGCTGCGGCACTAGGCATTGACATAGAAAGATTGCTTCATGGTGCAAGAGAGATTGATCAAAGGCTCGTAATGCGAAACTACTTGTGGGAAAATCCTGCGTGGGTATTGGCCGGATTAAATGTACTTCACGCAAGAGCTGGGCGGAACATGTCTGTAATGATGCCTTATGGAGACTGCCTTTCTGCTTTTGCGGAGTGGTTTGCTCAGCTTTGGGGGGAAAGTTTAGGAAAAAATGGGTTGGGCACCACGCCCGTTCGAGCCTTGGGCGCTATTGACCAACATTCTCAACTTCAGCTTTATATGGAAGGTCCCGACGATAAGTTCATCACTATCATTGATGTTAAAAATAGGCCTTATTTCAAGCTGCCTGACAATATCGATGATGATGCATTAAAGGACTTCGAGTTTCTATTTGGTAAAACCATGGGGGAGCTTTTGAGCGTAGAAGCTCGATCAACAACATCTGCTTTGATCAAGGCAGGAAAGCCTGTCGTGTATTTGAGCATACCGGAGGTCTCCGAAAGATATATCGGCGCTCTGATATTTTTCTATGAATATTTAACGGCTCTTGTGGGACTTTTAATGGATGTAAATCCCTTTGATCAACCCGGCGTCGAACAAGGAAAGCGTTACATTTATTCCCTTATGGGACGTCAAGGGTTCGAGGAGTACATTGGTGAGGTGGAACAATATTTCGGTAAGTGTCGAAATATCGAGATCATTTTATAAGCTTCCCAAGGGAAAATGATCGGTATTTAGGCCTTGCCTACAGGATTTAGGATTTCGTAGAGAGCAACAGAAGTTCGCAAGCAAATGCACGGACCTGGCATAAAAAGTGCAAGAAAATTTTAAGGCCTTTTTTTGGCGATCAGGGTCTAGCTAAAAAATAGAAGGTTTTATGGAGGAATCAATAGATGACGGAAGCAGCTTTGCTTCATGTAGATAACATTACAGTTACAAGAGAAAATGGCAAGAAATTGCTCGATCAGGTTACCATAAAGGTCGGACATGGAGAAGTGGCAGGAGTGTTGGGTAGAAATGGTGCAGGCAAGACCAGTTTGGCATATAGCATAATGGGGCTTCCCTCTTATAAACCAGATTTAGGAAGGATATTTTTTGAGGGAAGCGATATAACTGACCTTTCCATAACCGAGAGAGCGAGGCTGGGAATAACTTTGGCATGGCAATATCCTGCAAGGTATGAGGGCATAACTGTAGCAGAATATTTGAGGCTATCGCGAAAAGATGCGACGAGGCGAGAATTGGAGGAAGCGCTGGATTTCATTCAAATGGAGCCCTTTTATCTTGATAGATTTGTTGATAAATCTTTATCAGGAGGAGAGCGAAAGAGACTAGAACTTGCCTCCGTTTATTTGATGAAGCCTAAACTTGCCATACTTGACGAGCCAGATTCAGGTGTGGACCTGTTGGCCTTGGGAGATGTAGTAAAACTTTTTAAAAAACTTGTTGATTTTGGAAGTAGCGTTTTGGTCATAACTCATAGGGATGACATTGCCTCCTCATGCGACAGGGCCTATTTACTCTGTAACGGGAGGGTGATGTTGGAAGGTCAACCCAAGGCCGTAAAGCGATACTATATGTCTTTATGCGAGCCCTGTGCTGACCCGGTTGCTACTAGCGAGGTGGCTTACTATGAATCTAAGTGAAGAGTATTCAGCCTTGATTGAAATTACCCAAAAAACGGGGGAGCCAATTAAAACTGACGAGGCGCACGTCATAGTTCACGCAAATAACATTCTGGCCTCTCAAGATACTCCTGGACTCGCTATCGATGCCAAAGAGACCGAGTACGGTGTGAGGGCAACTTTTACCGTGAAGGCGGGAACTGTGCTTGAAAAACCCGTACACCTATGTTTTGGTCACCTAGGCAAGGAAGGTAAGCAGATCATAGAAAGTAAAATCATTCTGGAAGAAGGCGCCAAAGCGAAGTTTTATGCCCACTGTATATTTCCAAACGCTATAGAATTTCTTCATGCCATGGAAGGCGAAATAAATGTTGGCAAGGGCGCTAATATGACCTATGAGGAAGTACACGTCCATGGACCAGAGGGCAAGATAGAAGTTCGACCCGTTACTCGTGTGATTGTGGAGGAGAAGGGAAAATTTGTAAGTAATTTCACGTTAGTTGAGGGAAGAGTGGGGAATTTGTCCCTTGATATAGAGGTAGATGTCATAGGCCGTCTGGGAAGCGCTGAGGTGACCTCAAAAGTTTACGGCAAATATGATGATCAATGCAGCGTGAGAGATGTAGTGCGGCTATGCGGCGAGAACTCAAGTGGATTGGTGAAGGCAAGAGTCGTGCTAAAAGATAACAGCTTCGGTAAGTTTTTTGGTGAGATTGAGGGTGCAGCAGAAGGAGCTAAAGGACATGTCGATTGCACCGAGGTGGTTCAGGGTCATGGCTGCGCGGAAGCGGTTCCCGTTGTATCCGTTACACATCCAGGGGCCGAGATTACCCATGAGGCTGCCATAGGCAGGATAGCCAGCGAAAAGCTATGGGGACTCATGGCAAAGGGACTAACCGAAAACGAAGCTGTGGACGTTGTGGTTTCCGGTTTATTAAGATGACTATTTTGGGGACACGGTAGACGTGGATATTACAGAACTTTATGCCCTTGCAAAAAAAGTGCGGGAAAATGCTTACGCCCCTTATTCCGGTTTTAAAGTTGGGGCTGCGTTGTTTTCAGAGTCCGGCAAAATTTATGTAGGGTGTAACGTAGAAAACGCATCTTACGGTCTGACCATTTGTGCTGAAAGAGCTGCTATTTATAACGCTATATCAAGGGGAGAGCGCGCTTTTAAGGCAATCGTCATATGTGCCGATGAAACAAACCCAGTGCCTCCTTGTGGTGCATGCCTTCAGGTAATGGCAGAATTTGGAGATTTTGATGTTTTTTCCTTTAACCTGGAAGGTAAATTTCTTCAAATGCGCCTTTCAGATCTTTTGCCTTATACTTTTCGTCTTTTTAATCGGCCCAAAAGGCCTTCTTGAGGGCGCTTAAGGCGCTATATTCTGCTTGGGGAGATTCTTTTTTGATGCTTTCTAGTAGTTTTTCCATTGCGGTTCTTTTGCTGTTTTTACCATAAGGACACTCCAGGTCCTTCAGGGGCAGCTTCATGCTGGATGCTGCGGAAGCTATCGTTTCCTCCGGAAGATATATTAAAGGTCTTATCACCCACGTTTGGGTTCGACTCTGCCACGTTTTTGGGCGAAAGGTATGAAACCTGCCGGAAAAGAATATGTTAAGCAATAAAGTTACAACGGTATCCGTAAGATGGTGTCCCAAGGCAACTTTTGCAAATCCCCTATCTTTGGCTATTCCGCTCAAAATTCCTCTTCTCATGTTGGCGCAAAAACTACATGGCGAGCCTTCGTTACGAATTTTCATGATTTCAAATATAGGATAGGGATAATAAATATGTGAAACATCAAGGCTTTCACAAAAATTCTTTAAGCCCGATGAGCTAAACTTGCCACCTGTGGGATCTATCGTTAGTGCGGCAATGTTGAACTTTATGGGACTTACCCTTTGCAGGTGTTTTAAGGCCACAAGGAGAATCAAGCTATCCTTCCCGCCTGATAGCCCAACCAACACGTTATCTCCATTTTCGATCATTGAATATGCGCAGACCGCATCACCGACAGCGCGCTTAATTCGTTCAGGCAAAAAAATCATATCTATCACCCAGAAGAGAATATCACCGGTTGTTACCGAAGTTCAACTAAAAGGAATCATTTGTTATAATACAACAATATCCATGGTGGCCAAATCTTATCAAATATGCCTGTGGTCACCCTTGTATACTGGAGGCTCATGTGAATATCCTTAAATTTATTAGTCACAATAGTATGTATTTTTACATAGCATTTATGCTTTTTGGCGCCCTTGTGGGTTATCACGAGAAGGTGCCGGTGTCGATTAAAAGACATAACGCAAAGTTGCAGACGTTGTGTCTTATAGTGTTAATTCTTACTATCGGCTTTGAAATAGGAAGTAACGGCGAAGTGCTCCTGGCATTGAGAGCTATTGGACTTAAGGCAGCTGTAATATCTTTACTGTCCGTGTTGGGTACGGTGCTTTGCATAAATATTACAATCGGGGTTTTTTCGAAGAAAGGGATGAAAAATTCTTGACAATGGTTATCATTTCCTGCCTTTTGATTGGCATATTTTCGGGGTACTTTTTAGGCATGCCTTTAAATGGCTTAACTGACTATGTGATCACTTTTTGTTTATTAATACTACTTTTTTCAGTAGGCATAGATCTTGGCAGTAACAAAGAGTCATTCAGGGACATAAAAAATAATGGCTTAAAGCTTTTTATTGTTCCTATAGGCACGATATTGGGTACTGCGATTGGTTGCATCGGGACATCTCTAATATTGAAGATGCCATTGAAAGAATCTTTAGCCGTCGGGGCGGGTTTTGGTTGGTACTCACTTTCTGGGGTCCTTATTGCGCAAATGTATAGCGTTGAACTTGGAATGGTAGCCTTTCTTTCCAATGTGATAAGAGAGATTATTGCCTTAATATCCATACCATTTATTAGCAAGCGCGTAGGCGCCTTAGAAGCAATAGGGATTGCGGGAGCTACCGCAATGGATACTTTGTTGCCCGTAATTGTGAAGAGTAACACTCCAGACGTAGTAATATATTCATTTGTGTCTGGAGTTTTTCTTACCTTGCTTGTGCCTATCTTAGTGCCTGTTATATTAAGTTTATAAAATATGTGAAGTGCCGAGCAACATAATCGTTGGTAATTTGAGATTTAATTCATCTGACATGTAACAGGGCGAATGCTATGTGCTTATTATGCTAAACAATGTCGACTGGAGGATGAAGTATCTATGTTTTTTCTGCCTGTGGCGGCTACGATGATTTTTGTTATTTCTGTAGGTGTTATGGCTTCTGGGAAGAAAATAGACGAAGAAGAATATTCCTTAGCTGGCAGGAAGGCCAATCCCTTTGCAGTTTCCGGAATATTGCTTGGCGCACTGATAGGAGGAGCCTCCACCGTTGGAACGGCCGAGATGGCTTACGTTTATGGTTTATCTGCCTGGTGGTTTACGTTGGGCGGAGGAATTGGCTCACTACTTTTAGCCCTTTTTATTGCTGAGCCTTTAAGAAAATCAGGGGTGACTACGTTGGCTCAATTTTTATCCAGGCATTACGGTTTGCAGATGAGCCGATTAGCAGCAGTAGGTTCCATCATCGGGACTCTTATAGCAGTTGTGGCGCAATTTCTTGCCTCTTGCGCTTTGTTATCCGCTATTGTGCCCTTACCCTATTGGGCGTTAAATTTACTCGTCGCCTTTCTCATTTTGGCCTTCATTTATTCGGGAGGAACTAAAAGTTATAGCGCCATAGGACAGGTAAAGCTCGTCTTGCTTTACTTTACCCTTATTGCCTGCGCCGTGTTTGCCTATAAATTAGGGCATACTCCACGTGCTCTTGTTAAAGACCTGCCAAGGTTTCCATTTTTTTCGCTCTTTGCCAGAGGAGTCTTTAAGGAGATGAACGCCTGTTTGTCCTTGATACTTGGCACGTTAGGCACGCAAATTTATGCCCAAGCTGTTTTGTCGGCCTCAAGTGAAAAAACGGCCAAACGGGGCGCTTTGTTATCGGCAATTCTGATGCCTCCGATCGGGCTTCTTGGAATTTGGATCGGACTTGCGCTACGTAGAGAAGGCGTGGTCATAGAGCCCTCCCAGGCCCTTCCGTATTTTTTATATACATACTTTCCCAAGGCTTTAAGCGGTGTGGCTTGGGCGACACTTTTTATCACATCCTTGGGCACGGCGGCCGGGCTGTCTTTAGGCGTGGCGACTACAATATCTTATGATTTGTACGTATCCTTCAAGAAGCTCTCATCGAGTAGGACGATTCTTGTGATAAATAGGTTAAGCTTGCTTTGCGTGATTGTTGTAGCTTTTATAACAAGTCTGAGGGCTGCCGATTCGCTTATTCTGCAATGGAGTTATTTGAGCATGGGACTTAGAGGTGCAGGTGTTTTTGTACCCCTAGTTGCGGCTGTTTTTTCTTTTTCGCTTTCTCCCGGGATGGCTTTTATGTCAGGAGCTACAGGCATAACTATAGCCTGTCTGTGGCCTATATTAAAACTTCCCGGGGAAGGGATCTTAATTGGCGTGTGCGTTTCTGCCATGATCGCACTTTTCGGCATTTATAACAGCAAAAAAGCCCGCATCAAATAACACAAAGCGGGCTTTTAGCTTAAATTCAAAGGCCGGGCCAAGGTTTAAGGCTATCCGCTCACTGCTGAAAGTTGAGTAACGATTCCAGCTAGCCAGTTCGCCTGTTGCGTCAGTTGAGCTAGAACGGTCTCCATCTGCGTGTATTGTTCTATCAACCCCTTTTCTTTGATGGCTAAGCGTTGTTCGAAATCTGCGATGCGTTTATCTATAGTAGTGATCCTATTGTTTAAATGATTTATCTCGCTTGCGACTCGTCCTTTGGTCGCTGTCGTAGAGCCTACGACAATGGGAACATTGTCAACGATGTTTCCGATAAAGTTATCAAATTTTGCCGTTACAGTCGTCATAAGCGAAGCTACGTCCTCTGAATTTGCTATCATGGCATCCATGAATTTATCGGCATCAAATACGAGCTTGCCGCTTTTCCCATAATCGGCCGCTTCGGTGGTTATTCCGATCTGAGACAGCATTTTAAAGGCACCTTCCGTTGCTATGGGATCGGAGATAAGAGCGCGCATTCTGGATTTTGTTTGCCAAAGCAGGGGATCTCCTCGGAGCATTCCTATTCTCTTTTGGTAATCTTCCGTTGGGTCTTCTATAGGTTTTTCCGATACCCTGATATTGATCCAATCTATGGCAGCATTATAGGCTTCCACGAAATCGTTTATTGCATTTACGGCCTTTTCGGCATCGAGCACTATATCAGTTACCACATGCCCAACTCCATTTAACTTAAAGGTAAGGCCTTCAACCAAGTCGCTGATTTCATTGCTCGATCTTTGGACTTCCAGTCCGTCTATTTTTAATAATGCGTCTTGTGCCGCTTTAATTTCGTGAGTAAAATTTCCTTCGCTCCAAATTTCAAGGGCACTTAAAATGTCGTCATCGTCATTAACGACTGTGATGGCATTGCTTTCTCCAGTATCGTTGCTCGTAAGTATCAACTTGTTGTCCAAGATCCTTGCAGTAATGCCTAAAGGTAATTCTTCCTCAGTGGTAGCGGAGTTAATTTTCTCCGCTAATGACGATAAAGTATCGCTTTCGATTACTTCGATCTCAGCCTCATTTGCTCCCACTTTAATTGTGAAATTTCCCTCCAAACCAAGGGCAGCTGAAGGGTCGTCTACTTTTTTGCTTGCCACACTGTGTGCTTGCGCAAGCTGCTCGACTTCAATATCGTATCTTGCAATTTCAGCGTCGGCCGTTGCCGTTATGCTCAGGACGGATGAAGGATCTAAAGAGCTGCCAATGTTAGCAATCTCTGCAGTTTTTGCCAGATAAGTGGAAGACAGCTTAAGTGGCGTTAAAGTTGGGCGCAGTGTTTTGAAATTTGCGCTAAATTCATTGTAAAGGTCTATCCTAAATTCAAGTTTTTCTTTTTCTGAAGTCCAAACGTCAGCGATTTTACGCTCTCGTTCCATGATCTTGTCTATCATAGTTCCCCAGTCTATGCCCGAAACAAGTCCAGTAACCTGAAAAAGGGGATTACTCATAGTCATAGAAGTATTCCTCCCTTACTTGTAGCCTCTGTACTATACTATATAAAACTATACTATATAAACAATCGGCATTTCTTGCTTTATTCTTGAATGAAAGTAAGAAGTTTTTAGGGACTTTTTAAAATTTGCTTCCCTTAGTAGTGCGGGCAATTTGTTTACTTGCTCCAGATGATAAAATATTTTAGGCATGATAGGATTAGATTATCTTAATTTTTAATACGGGGGAAACTTTGTGAAAATAGATCCACAGAAAATTAAAAAGGTGCTCGTAATAGGGCTTTCTTGCCTTGGCGATATGGTGATGGCATCGGCTGCTCTGTGGAATTTAAAGCTCTTTCTGCCGAACGCCAAATTTACGGTATGGGTTGGTCCCAGGGCCTTGGGAGCTGTTTCAGGAGATCCCATGTGGGATGAAGTTATGATTTACGACAGAGGGGGAGAGTTTGCCGGATTTAAAGGCAGGATAAAAGCTTTAAAGCTTATGAGATCTGGCAAATACGACTTAATCATAGATTTAAGATCTACGATTATGCCGCCCTTTTCTGGGGCACGCTATTCCCCCCTGTGGGGTTTAAGGGAGGTCTTTCTGCCCAAGACCTTACATGAAGCAGAAAGGACATTACAAGCCATGACCTCCCTCGGGGTGCCGATAAAAATTAGACAGTTAAGATTCTACATTCCCCAAGAGCTAAGAAAACTCGTCAAGGCAAAGCACTCTGATAAAGTGCGCGGAAGGAAACTCGTAATATTTAATCCCGGCGCGAATTGGCCTCCAAAGAGATGGCCGATACGCAATTTCATTGAACTGGCCAATCTGCTAATTTTGGAACATGGTGTTGTAATAGGCGTGATAGGGTACTCAGAGGAAGAACAAAACTTAGGCAGGCAAGTTTTAGACAATCTCCCTTATGACGATACTCTTGATCTTACGGGAAAAGTGCCTTTAAGAGAGTTAGGTGCTTTGCTTGAAACGTCCTCCTTATTTGTCACCAATGACACCGGTACGTTGCACATAGGCAGCGCTGTTGGTGTTCCTATGGTCGGGCTCTACGGTCCTTCTAGTCCTGAGAGGTATGGTCCTTGGGGAACGAAGCATCGAGTGGTCGCCCCTCCCATGTCATGCGCTCCTTGCGTCGGTAAATCCTGCTTATATGATGATTTTGCCTGCATATCCAAAATAAGGGTAGATGACGTATTCGAGGCATGCGAAGAACTTTTAAATTAGGAGGAGGGATATCGCGATTGATAAAGTTGATAGAAGAACAAATCAATGCTTCCGTTGAGCTAAATAAACTACTTTTAAAAGACGATTTGCTTGAAGCTGTGAAGAAAGCTGCCGATCTGGTTATAGGAGCTTACAAAGAGGGAGGCAAGGTATTGTTTTGCGGTAATGGGGGCTCCGCTGCGGATGCTCAGCATTTGGCAGCCGAATTAGTGGGAAGGTTTAAAAAAGAAAGAAGGGCACTTCCGGCCATGGCCTTGCATGTCAACACGAGTGCTTTGACCGCTATAGCAAACGACTATAGTTACAATGACGTCTTTGTCAGGCAAGTTGAGGCTTTCGGAAGGCCCAAGGACGTATTGATTGGAATTTCTACAAGCGGCAAGAGCGAAAACATCCTGAGAGCCCTCGCTTTGGCCAAAGAAAAGAGTTTAAAGACGATCGGCTTTACCGGAAAGAACGTGGCTAACATGAGACCTTTGTGTGATGTGCTTTTAAGTGTTCCATCTGAAGATACGCCAAGGATACAGGAAGTTCATATGTTGTGGGGGCACATAATTTGTGGCTTGACGGAGGGCGAACTTTTCGATGGCAAATAACGAAAGATTGGCCGTCATTCTTGCTGGCGGGTTGGGTACGCGCCTAAGAGGGGTTGTTTCAAACGTTCCTAAGGCATTAGCACCCGTAGCAGGAAAGCCTTTCTTAGATTGGCTCCTGACTATGCTCAGACGCAAGGGTGTTGATAGAGTATTGTTGCTTTTAGGGTATGGCGCCGAAAAGATCATGGCTTTTGTCGGAGATGGAGATAAATGGAATGTTAAGGTGGCCTATAGCTTGGAAGAAGAACTTTTAGATAAGGCGGGAGCCTTGCGAAATGCATTGCCGCTTATAGACGAACGGAGTTTCTTTTTTTTGAACGGAGATACCTTGTTGGATTTGGATTATGACGAAATGTTAAGTTTTCACTTAAGCAAAAAGGCCAAACTTACCATAGCCGTCAGGCCGTGGAAGGACCTTTCTCGCGTTGATCCGGTCAAAGTGGACGAAAATTCCAAGGTGATTTCCTTTGGAGAAAAAAATATCCCTCCCGAAAGCGACGGCTTCTGGTTAATTAATGGCGGCGTCTACATCGTTGAAAGAGAGATAGTGGAAGAACTTCCCTTGAAGCGTTTATCATGGGAGGCAGCGGTGATCCCTAAATTGGTAGAAAATGGGGTCGTTTACGCCTACAAATCAAATGGTTACTTCATAGACATAGGCGTTCCTGAAGATTATTTTAGGGCACAAAAGGAAATCCCCGAAATTCTACGTTTTTAGGAGGTTATTTGGTTGAAAAAAGCTTTTATAACAGGAATCGGTGGATTTATAGGATCACATCTCGCTAAACATATGGCCAAGGCGGGCTATGAGGTTTATGGTTCATATTTTCGCCCAACTTCTGACATGAAAAATGTGCTCCCCTTTGCCGCAAAGGTCTATAACGTAGACGTAAGGTATAAGCCTCATTTAAAGGAAGCTTTGGCCGAAGTTAGACCCGATGTTATATATCATTTGGCCGCTCAAAGCTATCCGATGGAATCCTTCAGAGAACCATCCTATACGATGGAGACCAATGTCATGGGGACACTTAATTTGTTTGAGTCTATCATAGAGTTAGAGTTAAAGTCTTCAAGGATAATGCTGGCTTCCTCTACAGCTGCTTATGGCTTCATCGATCCCTCGGAAACTCCCGTTACCGAGGAGCAACCCTTTAGGCCGGCTCATGTATACGGTGTTTCAAAAGCCGCCCAAGATTTGCTCGGGTTTACTTATTTTAGCACTTATGGTCTTGATATAATAAGGCTTCGCATTGGTAATTGCGTAGGCCCTGGCAGGAAAGGCGAAGTCGTATCGGATTTTACTTACAGGAGGGCTAAAATTGAGCTAGGCATTACGGAACCAATCTTTCGCGTCGGAAACCTTCATACAAAAAGGGCGTTTCTTGACGTGAGGGATGCCGTTGAATCTTTCTCGTTACTAGAGGAAAAGGGCAAAAGTGGCGAGGCATACAACGTATCTGGAGAAAATCCTTGCTCCATAGAGGAATTGCTAAGTATGGTATTAAAAACTTGCCCGGTAGAGGTGGATGTAGTCGTTGATCAAAGCCTGGTTAGAGAAAAAGATGAACCTATTTACTGGAACGATTTAAGCAAGCTTAAAAGAGAAACAGGTTTCGTTCAAAAAATTCCTTTAGAAAAAACCGTTGAAGACATGATTAAGTGGTGGGTAGATAACTTAAAAGAAAGCAGAGGGTTAGGACAATGTTTGTAGATATTGATGGTGAAAGGCGTGATGTGAAAGAGCTCGTCATAGAAGCTTTGGAAGAGACTAAAAAATATATTCCCGTTGTCGTGCAAGGAGTGGATTTGGTCGCGGAAAAGCTGGAAAATGAAGAGACGCAAGAGGCGTTAATGCTCATGTCTAAACTGATGGAAGGCATTAGCTGGGTTATGAGAGTCATTCAAAATAGCATATTGTTACTAGGGCTCAAAGGTGAAAATTTTGCCGATGGCAACTTGCTGGAGGTTAGCCAAGCGTTGACCCATTCTCTTGAGGACGCAATGCCTTGTTTGCAGGAAGGCAAGTTTTTTGAGTTGGCATTTCGTCTGAGAGAAGAAATCTTGCCTAGATTCAGAGATATAAAACCTTACGTGGATGAATTACACGATATAGCCATCAAGGGGGAGTAAATCCTTGAATGCTGCCGTTTTTTTGGATCGAGATGGCACTTTGATTAAGGAAGTGGGATATCTTTCTTCCCTGTCGCAAATCGAGATATTGCCGAATGTTCCCGAGGGGTTAAAGCTGCTAAAGTCACTGGGATATTTTTTGATCGTGGTCACGAATCAAAGCGGGGTAGCACGAGGGTTTTTTAGTGAATCCTTCGTATTGCAGGTTCACTCTGTCCTTCGGGAAATGCTGGCCCAAAAGTGCGTTCAAATAGACGCTTTTTATTATTGTCCGCATCATCCCACGGAAGGCTTTCCGCCTTACGATATTGACTGTGAATGCAGGAAGCCAAAAACTGGAATGCTGAAGGAAGCCGCGAGAGCGTGTAACATAGATATTTCGAGATCATGGGTGATTGGAGATTCTTTGGTAGATATGCAGCTTGCGCGAAATGCAGGCTGTAGAGGTGTGTTACTTGGAACCGGTCATGGGCGTATGATTGAACAAAATATCGTCCATGAACCACCGTTTTTTTACGCTGTAAAAGACGATCTTTTGGAAGCAGCTAACTATATAGCCTCAAATAACGCCAGGGCCTAAGATATATTTGAGACAAAATCAAAAGAAAAGTTTTTCTAAATAGTGGGGAGGCCGCGTCTTTTGTCATTGAGAAGGGGCTTAATGTGGTTTGTAGGGTTGACGATATTCGTAGGTATTTTGGTCATACATTACACGAGTGATAGCGAGACTTGGCACCTATTAATGCAAGCAAGATATTTAGGAGTTGCCCTGGCCTTGATTTTAGCGGCTCTGGGCTGGGTATTTGACGCACTCCGCATACAGGTCATAGCTGAGATAATGGAAGAACGTGTACCCTTTAAAACCGCCCTTTCATTGGTTTTTTTGAATGCCTTTGGTTCTGCTATTACACCCTTTCAAAGTGGGGGAGGCCCGATCTTAATATATGTTCTTCGCAATAACGGCGTTCCCATTGGCAAGGGACTGGCCCTGGCTTTAACTAGGACGGTTGTGACTGTCGTCGTGTTGGGAGTTTTCGTTCCCTTGTCATTGCTTTTTGTTCCAGATGTATTCAAAGAAAGTGTTGCCATGATGGGTGTATTTTTATATGCAACAATTTTTGCCCTTTTATTTGGCATTTTGGTCATTGTGAGCATTGTAAAATCTGATCTTATTAAACATTTAGTAAAAGTGGTGACGTTACGGATGGACCGACTTGACGTCTTTAACTTGCGCGTATTTTCAATAGTGCGTTTCTTTAATAAACAAATAGATCTCTACGCACAGAATATGAAATTGCTCTTTACTGGTGGAATTTTCAGGTTTGCCTTGTTAGTATTTTTAACACTTGCCTATCTTTTTTCTGCCATTTTTGTTTTACCCGTTCTTGCTTGGGCTCTTGGGATAGGCATATCCATTAAAAAAGCTATTTTGATCCAAGGTCTTTTCTTTTTTGTTTTGTATTTTGTTCCTACCCCCGGAGCTAGCGGTATAGCAGAAGGTGGAGGCGCGGCCATTTATAAAGTCTTGGTCCCCCTTAATATTGCAGGCGTTTTGTCAATAGGATGGCGATTCTTTACTCACTATTTATCTATTTTCATAGGAACCATTGTGGCATTCGAGACGATAGGGATGGAAATCATATCTGCAATTCTAGAAAGGAAAAAGCAATGAACCTAATTGAGGTTAGAAAGGCTGCCTTTAAATGGAGAGGTGGCATATGGACGGCATTTTACTTAGTAATATTCTTTCTTGCCAAACCTATATTCGAGGGTGTTTTACTGGGGCTTATGTTTGTGATTGCAGGTCAAGCGATCAGGTTTTGGGCAGCCGGTTCAATCGGACTGTATAGAGGGGTAGAGGTCAAGGCATCTTGTTTGGTAACTTGGGGGCCTTACGCCTTCGTCAGAAATCCCTTGTATCTTGGCAATGGCATAATTGGGCTGGGATGGGCAATGATGGCCGGAGGGTGGAGCATCCCGGTATTTATTGTCGCTTTTGTGCTTGTTTATTGTTTTCTTATAATACCCTACGAAGAAAACTTTCTTGAAGAAAAATTTGGCGATGAATACCTTAAATACAAAGCTAAAACTGGATCTTTGGTGCCAAAGAGGTTGCCCTCAAAGGAAGAGGTTAAAGGTCCTTTTTCCTTTGAAGTGTTGTTGAAAAGTGAAAGGCATTCCTTGCATGTGACCGTAGCTGGAACTGTCTTGCTCGTGACTAGGCTGTGGTGGTGATGGATTATGGAAATAGTTATCATGAATTATAGAGATGTAGAAGCGGCAAGTTCATGTGTATTATCAAGCCCCTTTTGTGCTTTTGAAATAAAATTTTATGGCAACATAATCATACGAGTAAAGCCCACGAATTTGCTGCCCCCTGGCGATCCGCCTCTTTGGTTGCGGGAGGTTTGGAAAGGGCTTTGGAATGGCGAAAGGCTTGAAGTTACGTTGGGTTCTTTTAAAAAACCCTCAGTTCTTGCTGAGAAGGTTTACGGCGTTGTAAAAGACATACCCTTTGGAAAAACCAAATCTTACAGCGAGGTCGCCTCTTTGGCTGGAAAGCCAAGGGCATCGAGAGCTGTGGGAACAATCTTGCGCAATAACCCGTGGCCACTTTTTGTGCCTTGCCATAGGGTTATAGGCAAAAACGGCAAGTTATTAGGCTATGGCGGCCCTCAAGGGATAGAGTTGAAGAAGCGTCTCTTGATCTACGAAGAGGAGGTTTTAAACAATTCTTCCGCCAAATAACCTCTCCCATGTCTTGGCGTATACCTTGTTTTTTGGTAATGGATTTAAGGCTGTTCCTTCCTCAATGGCTGCTTGAGCAACGGCTTCTGCTATCCGTGGAGTAGTTTCGTCGCTGAATATGGGCGGTACTATGTTGTCAGGCGACAGACGTTTTTGGTCTATGGAACTTGCAAAACCATCGGCTGCCTCCAAAAGCATGGCAGTAGTTATGTTCCTAGCACGAACATCGAGCGCTCCTCGCATGATGCCTGGATACACTTGAAAGCTCGCAATTGGGTTAATCGTGGTGGTCCAAAATTGGCTGCTGGCAACTACAGCGGCTCCTTTTTCCCTAGCCAAGACCGGGCTTATTTCCGGCTCGGGTAAAGCCAAGGAAAAGACAATAGGATTTTTATTCATTAACTTTATGTAATCGGGATCAAAGGCGTTTTTTGTAGATAATCCAATAAAGACATCTGCTCCGGACATTGCCCCTTTTATGTTTTGGTAATCCATACTTACGTCGAGGCTTTCTGCCAGTTTGGCCTGCTCGCGATTCATGAAAGGATTAGAAGCTGTAAGGATTCCATGGCTATTTACTACAATGACCTGCCCCGCTCCGGCGCTAAGCAGTAGTCTTGCCGTTGAAATGCCGGCTTTGCCGGCTCCCCATATGATTATTTTTATGTCAGACAGGTTTTTCCCCACCACGATTAAAGCGTTTTTAAGAGCACCAAAGAGCGCTACAGCTATCCCGTAGTGATCATCCGAAAATACAGGTATATCCAGGGAATCTTTTAATTTATCTAAAATATCAAAAGAAGTTAATGATGATATGTTGGATATGTTCAAACCCCCGACGGTGGGGGCAACTAATTTGCATACTTCTATAATCTCTTGGGCATTTTTAACCTCTAGACAAAGGGGAAAAGCGTCGATGTCTCCAAAAGCCTTAAAGACCAGACATTTCCCTTCAAGTATTGGTAGTATGGCATAAGGATCCTGTTTTTCAAGGCCTAAAATCGAGGATCCGTTCGAAACGACAAGAATGCTGTTACCCCTTCCTGTGTATTCAAAAGCGGCTTCTCGGTCCTCGGCAATTATGCTTGCCACAACAAGACTTCCCGGAAAGTATGCATAGGCCAAATCGTCCGTTGTGCGAAGCTTGGTTGATGGGCCCATCTTTACTTTGCCTTTAACTCGCTTATGTAGCTCAATTGCATGATGCCGCTCTATTAACATGATATATCCTCCTATCAAATAGGTTTAAAAGTCTCTATTTCGAACTCCTGTCCATCGAAAGGTGCCACTACCTTGCAGTAATCTTTTGATAACATCGAGGCTATCCTTTCTGGTCCTTTTTCGACCACACCTCGGCCAAAATGGTTTAATATAATCATTTTGGGGTTCACATAATCTCTTATAAGTGCTACGTGGTCTGCGCCTAAGTGATCTATGCCATCTCTAACATGATGAAAGGTCATATTGATTATTAAAATTTCACATCCTCCATACCTTTTTATGATATCTTCGTCATAACGCGTGTCACTGATGAGCCCTAAAGGTGCTATTTTTGGATGTTTTAATATGAAACCGTAACATTCCACGCCATGGTGAATTAGCTTGACCGCCTCGATACTCCCATCGTGTAGTTCGGTTTCTTTTTTATCTTGCCAATAATAAACGTTTCCTATTTTTGTTTGAAAGTGGGAAAGCAGGATGCGACCTTCCCCGAAAGCGGCGTCCTCAGGGAGAATGAGGGTGCCACGTCTTTTAAAACCGCCGTGGGTTACAGCTTCTACCATTACGTTTATATCATTGCTATGATCCAAGTGCTTATGGGTGAGAATGATAGTTTCGAGGATCTCTGGAGCAAATGGTTTCCCGGCCTCGCAGATCTTCACAAGTGATCCAGGTCCGGGATCGATTAGGACGTGGTGCCCGTAAAGACCCAACCATATACCCGCTGTGGAACGAGTCTGGTTTATCATGACAAACCTCGCTCCGCCCGTTCCAAAAAACTTTAGGAAAGCTCCGTTGTAAAAAAGGTCGAAATCATCCTGCATTACTCGTCATTGCTCCTTGAAGTAGGGCAACATCTCCTTAAATTCAGGAGTCCCGGACACATTTAGCCATTGATATACTATGCTTTCAGTGGGTAGCACAAGGGCTCCGCATTGTGAAGCGGCTTTAAGCGCCGCGAGATTATGTTCTTCTTGCCTGCTTCCCACCGCTTCCAGTGCAACAACTACCTGGTATCCTTCCTTGAGCAAATCTAAGGTTGTGGCTAAAATGCATATGTGTGTTTCAATTCCCGCCAGTACGATTTGCCTTCGTTCGTTTCCAAGAAAATCAATGAAGCCAGGTTCATCGTAGCAGGAAAAGTGCACCTTCTCAAATCGGGGGGTTTCGGGGGGGAGAAGGTCTGATATATCTGAAACTGTTGGCCCAAGTCCTTTCGGATATTGTTCAGTGTATTTTACGGGGATAGAAAGTACTTGTGCGCACCTTAGCAAAAGCTTAGAATGTTTTACGATTGATTTGTTATTTGCTATGACAGGCAACAGTCGCTCTTGAACGTCTATTATTACCAGCTGAGATTGATTTTTTTAAGCTTATAGGATATCATGGGATACAGTCCCCTTTCCATGGGTTATTTTATATTTATTTTGCTTCAAAAGCATTAAATTTTCCACTAGAATTTTTATTACCATTGTGTTATTCTCGTTCGGCCATCAACTGTACAGGATGGCGGGAGGTGTAGGAGTCATGACGAATAAGAAGGATAGACATGATGCTGACGACAGCGAACAACTTTATGTGGAGGATTTGTTGAAGATGATGTCCATGCAAGAGTACCCACCGTTTATAGAGAGGTTGCTCTCTCAGATGCAAGGGTTCATGTGGGGCTTCGTGTCAGATGGCGATGAGGTCAAGCGTATAGAGGATCTCGCATCCGAAGGGTATGATCTCGATGACCCCCAGTATATGCTTGAACAGCTGGCGTGGGTCAAGGAATACGCTGACTTAGTAGCTCCTGAGATTGAGGAATGTAACCATGAAGAGGCAGTAATTCTTTCTTTTACTCCAGTGGATAACGAGGAAGCGATAAGATGGGCCATAGATCACGCAGCGCTATTTGCTCGTGATATCTGCCGCAGAATATGGATCATAGGAGAAAATTGGGATTTAAGCGAGGTGCTTCAGTATTCAAAGCATATGAAGGCCCTAGCAGAAATCGGTGTTTCACTTCGCTTCCTTCTTCTAACACCTTGGGGTTGGGCTGAAGTCCCGCTTTTTAAGGAAGTAAGCAGTGACGAAAAACGTGGCTTACTCTGGAAAGGAAAGCTTCGGAGAAGAAACAATAACCTGCCCAAGAGTAACGATGATAGCAAGACACCATAGTTGAAAAAACTAAAGGGGCTTACGCGCCCCTTTAGTTTTATTAATGTTAGGTGGATTAACTTAACGAAGTTAAGGGATAAATTTAATTAAATCATCCACCACATATCATGTGAATGACCTTAACATCGTCTCCATCGTTAACAATAGTTGTTTCAAATTTATCGCGAGGAATGGGCTTGTCGTTTATCCAAACTCCGATCATAGGAAATATGTATCTTTTTGCTTCGAGGATGTCTTTAACCGTTAACCCTGGACGCCACTGCATTTCCTCGCCATTTACCTTGATCACGTATTTATTCCTCCCACTCATCCTCGGGTTTTAAGTGTTTTTTCACCACTTCGACGACTTCCGGATAGTCTATTCCTAAACGCTCTAAGGTCTCTATGGTTGGAATACCATTTTTGTTCCAGCCCCGGCGCTTGTAAACAGCGTCAACCAGTTGCTCCCATTGAGGTAAGCGATATTCTTGGAGTTTCTTGATTTTTTCCTCGGTCGTCAGTCCTTCAGGATCAATGCCAGTAGCTTTTAATTCGTTATCGTAATACTCAGCTCTTGCTTCCCACTCATCCGGGAATACTGGACCTATCGCCCTTAAGGGGATATAGTGGTCTTTGCGAGTTCCTTTGCCGAGTCTCAATTGGAAAACGCGCTGGAAGTTATAAACTTGCTCGGATTGTATTATGAGCTCCTCTTTTGTGATATTTTTTCCCGTAACGGCATTAAAGAGATCCACGTAATTTTGAACGTGTTCCGGAACTTTGGCGGCCTCTATGCCTTTGTATTTGATCACGTTGTCTGCAGGTTCAATGTCGTTCCACGGCAATTTGCACACACCCACCAATGAAAACCATAGCCTGAAGTTTGGAAAGTAGTGGAGTGCTTCGGCTTTATCCTCAAAGGTGGGCAGTTGCTTGTTAATCCTGTCCATGAATATCAACCAGGCCTCATCGTGCTGAGGACCTTTAAGGGTGAGGAAATAACCGCCCCATTGAGCTACTGATTCCTTCGGGACGTATTCTGAAACCTCTATGCCTTGGCCTTCCATCCCTATCTTTTCCATCACTTCGAAGGGAGCTCCATATTTTTCAGCAAATATCTTTTTCATTCTATGTACGCCAAGCCCTACAATACGTGCGAATTCATCGTCTCCACGACCTATTCTGTGTATCAATTCCATTAGATCGTCTTTCGAGCCGAACTTCAGCTCAAGTCCGTTGGTGATGTCTTTATTCAGAAAACCCAATTCGTAGCATTCGCACACAAAGGCAAACCCTGTTCCCGAAGATATGGTATCGATGCCGTAGTGGTCAGCATAAAAGTTTGCCTCGATGATCCATTCCGGATCGAATATGCCGATGTTTGATCCTAATCCTGCACATGTCTCGTATTCAGGACCATCAACGGTGACTTTTTTCCCCTTTAGAGGACCTGTCTTAAGTTCAAAACCATCAACGGCTTTGGCGCAAGCCATAGAACATCCATGCCAGCATCCGTCGGGGATTCCTTGTGTAAAGAGCTTTCCAAATACCTCAGAATGGATTTTATCAGCCTCCGGGTGTTGACCAAACTTGTAATTGTGAACGGGAAGTAGGTGGTACTCATTCATTATTTCGTTTAAATGAGGCGTTCCTACCTTGCGCATTTTGTTTTGCTGGTCGTCTAAGTCTCGAATTTCTTTATGGAGTTTAAGCCCGACCTTTTGTAAAGTGGATAAATCAGCCGGGTTGTTGCTCGTTGGACCGATTCCTCTTTTTCTTACAACGATTGCAGCCAGTTTCTTATTTCTAAAGACCGTGCCGCCTCCGCCCCTTCCTGCTTGCTTTAAGCGCGGAGCTTTACGACGCAAGTCATAAAAGCTCATGTTTAGACATCCCCAATAGGAGTTTTCCGCGCCCTTGCCCGTTGATACCACTGAAATATTACGCTTGTCTTCTTCGTTTTCTGCAAAGTATTCGTGTAAGGCTTCAGTCACGGTAAATGCGTTTACATCTTCAAAAGGTGATTCGTAAATTTCCACTTTATTGTTGTCTCCATCGATGAAAACGATGACGTCGCGGTCAGCTTTGCCCTGAATTTCTAAGGCGTCCCAGCCAGAAAACTTTAGAAGGGGACCAAAATGACCACCCGCATTGCTGTCGTAAGTTTGTTCAGTAAGCGGTGAGATGAAAACTGTGTAGCATTTCCCGGAACCAGGATATTGCGTGATGCCACACAAAGGACCGCCTGAAATCACCAGCTCGTTTTCAGGATCGTTCCACTTTGTCGTATCCTTTACAGCATCCCACAGCAGTTTAAGGCCAAACCCCCTTCCTCCGATGAATTTTTCTTTCATATCTTCGGATACAGGTTTTTCTTTAAAGCTAAAATCCCCTACATTGACGTAAAGAGTCCTTCCTGCGTAACCCCTTTGTATCTTCACCGGTTCGTATTCCCATTCCGCAAGAAGTTTCATTTTATTCATAAATATCTCCCCCTTTATCCCCCTCAGTTAATCTTGCATTAGTTCGAGTGCTTGTGAAGGACACTCCTTGCTGCAGATGCCACAGGCTATGCACTTGAACGGCTTGTCTTTTTGATCAGCTATGAACATGCTTTCTGTCGGACAAAACCCTGCGCACATCAGACATCCTACGCACTTGTTTTCATCACATCGAACAACCCCGCTAGCGTCTCGATTGAGAGCCAAGGTAGGACAAATATCGATGCATATGCCACACTGATTACATACGTTAATTTCATAGCCCGAGTCCTTTTGCAATACTTTGATCCTTGACAGCTCCTTGTTCTCCTCTTTGAACCAAGTCTTCGAACAAGTTAACATACAGCTTTCACATCCTACGCATCGCTCCGGATAAGTTGCAAGCCACTTCACGTCTCTCCCCCCTTAGTGTCTTGATTTTTTTCTCCTTCCCCCCAAAATGACTTTAAGCGAATAGGTGCTTTAAAAATTATATCATAATTATAATTATGATATAATTCAGAGTTTAATCATAGGTACTAGTGGAATTTGCAGGAAACTCGGATTATTTATCGATTACAATGGATATATTAAAGGGGGAGGCAGTGCCAGCAAGACATGAGAGTAGTTGATATCATAAAAAAGAAAAGAGATGGTATCGCTTTAACGGACGATGAAATGAACTTTTTCATGAAGGGTTGTTCATCCGAAGATATTCCTGATTATCAAATAGCAGCCCTTTTAATGGCTATATATTTCAGGGGCATGAATGACAGGGAGGTTGCTTCCTTTACAGCTTCCATGGTGCATTCCGGCAAGGTTGTGGACCTTTCGGGCATTAAAGGTGTTAAGGTTGACAAGCACAGCACAGGCGGAGTAGCCGATACGACAACTTTAATTGTTTGTCCCTTAGTTGCCTCTTGCGGCGTTCGCGTGGCCAAGATGTCGGGCAGGGGACTTGGACATACCGGAGGAACGTTGGATAAATTAGAAGCGATTCCCGGCATGAGGGTCTATTTGTCCCTTGAGGAGTTTGTTGGCATCGTAAATGCGATTGGCATCTCTATAATAGGCCAAACGGAAGATCTCGTTCCGGCGGACAAGAAGCTTTATGCTCTTCGAGATGTAACCGCTACGGTTGACTCTATTCCGCTCATAGCCAGTTCCGTCATGAGCAAAAAGATAGCCGGTGGTTCCGATGCCATAGTCTTGGACGTAAAAGTTGGAGAAGGTGCCTTTATAAAAGATCTTAATGATGCTCTGGCCTTGGCAAAGGTAATGGTAGGAATAGGCGAAAGCTTCGGCAAAAGGACAATAGCAGTCATAACAGATATGAACCAACCCCTGGGACGAGCCATAGGCAACTCCCTTGAGGTGATAGAGGCATGTGAGGCATTAAAAGGGCATGGTTCGAAGGAGTTAATGGAGGTGTGTTTGACGCTTGGAAGTTATATGTTGATCTTATCCGGCATTGCGCGAAGCAGCGGCGAAGCCCGGGAGATGCTTCAGGATGCGCTTGTCACCGGTAAGGGAATGGAAAAACTTAAAGAGATGGTCAAGGCACAAGGTGGAAATGCCAATGCCTTAGAAGATTACTCTCTTTTGCCACGTGCCAGAATTAAATATGAACTCAAAGCGCAGGAAGATTGTTACGTTTCGAAACTGGAGGCAGAAAAAATTGGAATGTGCGCCATGATGCTCGGAGCGGGTCGATCGAAGAAAGATGATAAAATTGATCATTCTGTTGGCATAGTATTATATAAAAAAGTAGGAGATCATGTATGTGAAGGGGAAATAATCGCCACGATCCACGGAAACGACGAAAGGCTTCTTGAAGATGTATTGCCAGGGATTAAAGACGCCATTAAAACGTCCAGGCAAAAGGTGCCATCGAGTAAATTGATATATGCCGTGGTGAAAGATGAAGGTGTGGAATTGTTATGACTCGACATATTTCATGCTTAAAGTGAGCGAAAAATGCTATAAGTAATTCGGGTAAACTCGTTGAGGGTTTGTGCAAAAGTTTGCAAGTGATTTTTTTAAGAATCTGGTTGAAAATAAAGCACGTTTGATGATAATATGATCACGCTCGGGGCGTAGCGCAGTTTGGTCAGCGCGCCTGGTTCGGGACCAGGAGGTCGGAGGTTCAAATCCTCTCGCCCCGACCATTTTTTTGATCAATATTGACTATTCTAGCGGGTTTCGGTATACTTTGCATTGGAGGAAAGGTGATGGACAAAAAGATAATTGCCCAAAACAGAAAAGCTCGTCATGATTATTTTATATTAGAGACATTCGAAGCCGGCATCGTCCTTACTGGAACCGAGATTAAATCGGTACGGGAAGGGCGGGTTAATCTAAAAGATGGGTATGCCAAGATAGAAAATGGTGAATGCTGGTTATATAACGTCCATATATCACCTTATGAGAAAGGAACTTACTACAATCACGATCCTTTAAGGCCAAGGAAGTTGTTGCTTCGCAAAGATGAGATTCGAAGGCTTATCGGCAAAACACAACAGAAAGGCTTAACTCTCATACCGCTTTCGATATACATAAAAGACGGTAAATGGGCAAAGGTTGAACTGGCTTTGGCCCAGGGTAAAAAGATTTACGACAAACGTCATGCTATCGCTGAAAGAGATGCACGTATTGAAATGGAAAGGGCACGAAAGGTCGCAAAACGTTAAGGGGGCGAATGGTGTCGACGGCATGTGGAGGGTCGTGAGGAGCGGGTCGAGGTCCCCGCAAGCCTCGTAAAACAGGCGGGAAAACAATAAGTGCCAACGAAAATTACGCACTGGCTGCTTAGTTAGCGGTCACGCTTGCGATGCCGTCGCCACCGCGGCGTCGACAGGCGTCACAAAAGGTGGCTAGCCTTCGGGCAGTTCCTCCCTGCCTGAAGGGGACACCGCAGGAGGATAGGCTAACGCGATCCTGTCCCTGGGAGAGCGCTTAGCCGAAACCTAAAACAGGGACTACGCCCGTAGAACTTCACGGCTGGCCCTTGTCGGACGGGGGTTCGATTCCCCCCGCCTCCACCAGAAAAATTCAGACAGTCAATGGGACAACTTCCAAGGACTGTCTTTTTTTGTATCCTTTTAGACTGCAAATATTTAATTCCTCCAAGCATTCCGTGTCATCAGTTGAAGTTAGGTGTATTTGATGATTTGGCCCATGACAAAAATTTAGGAGCAGTAGCCTTGAGTCATCGCAAAAGATGCATAAGAAGAACCTGGATCCAAATTTTTATAATTACACATTAAGCAGATTTGTGAAGAAGTTAGCATGTATGGAGTGTTAAAACCTCCTTGAACTTTCTAGAATAGTAGGGTATTCTTTCTTTTGACATAAAACAAAAATTAGCTGGGAGGGTGAGGGGCTCAATGCACACAACAATGAATGTGCACAAAAAACATCTTTTACTAGTTCTAATAATTGGAGTATTGTTTACTTTCTTGGCCAGTGAGGCAACTGCGCAGCAAAGAAATTTTGCAGTTCACATCCCCTTTACCGGGATTGAAATGGGCACGGAAGACGAAGTTCACGTAGACGTTAATTTGAGAAACATGACAAATGACGATGTTGATGTCAAACTTGAAGTAGAACGCGATCCCAAAGCTGACAATTGGGATGTAAGGTTTGTGAGCTCCCAATGGGGCGGCTTTGGAGTCAGCAGGGTACGATTGGGGACGGGAGATGAAAATAAAGAAGTCAATATAAAGTTACGTATTAAACCGGGTGAGAACGCAGAGCCTGGAAACTACAAGTTCATCGTGAAGGCATCCGCAAATGGGGTAGCACGTGAGTATCCGGTTTTTGTGCATCTTAAAGGCGGCAAAGTGGCCGTTGATGCTGGTGCTGGCAGGATTGAGCTCGAAACGAAATATCCTGTATTAGAAGGAGCGGCTGGCAAATCATTGAGCTTTGAAATTAAGGCGAAAAACAATTCCGATAAAGAAGTAGTCGTTGATTTTGTCACTGTTACGCCATCTGGTTGGAATGCTTATGTCACCCCCAGATGGGAAACGGATAAACGAATTAATTCGATAAAAATTACTGCAAACTCGAGCGAGACCTTGAATTTTACCGTCCTTCCTCCCATTGAGACGGAGAAAGGCGAATATCCTTTGGAGTTTCATACTAAGGCTGGGGATAGCGACGTGAAGCTGGATCTCAAAGTAGTGGTGGAAGGTACATATAAATTGCAGATTGTTCCTGAGACCAGAAGGCTTAACTTCGATATAGTGGCCGGCAAGGAAAGCCAGCAGATATTCTACGTATGGAACGAAGGTTCTGCACCCATAGAAAATATATCCTTCTTAGTCGCTAGCAAGCCTGAAGACTGGGAGATCACGTTTAAGCCCGATAAGATAGGCGTTCTTGAGCCATTAGCTAAGACGGAGAAACCGGAGATAGTAGAGGTTATTTTTAAAGCTCCCGAAAGGACGATCCCGGGAGATTATCAAGTGGTGCTTACGGCAGCAGGCGACCAGGACAAACGATCCATCGAGCTCAGGGCCACCGTCAAGGTTCCCACCACTTGGGGATGGATAGGCGTTGGCATTATTATAGTAGTTATTGCGCTACTTTTTGGGATTTTTGCAAAGCTTAAGAGGCGATAAAGATGGCCTTGGTGGTTGAGGTTCAGGATCTCGTAAAAGACTATAACGGCTTTAAAGCAGTAGATGGCGTAACCTTCCACGTGGCCCAAGGCGAGATCTTCGGGCTCCTTGGGCCTAACGGGGCAGGAAAAACGACGACTATACTGATGCTACTGGGAATGACCGAGCCGACTGCCGGGGTTGTGTGCGTTTGTGGGTATGACCCGAATAAAGAACCTCTCGAGGTTAAAAGGATTACTGGTTATTTGCCTGAAAACGTGGGTTTCTACGAGGACTTAACGGCGAAGGAAAATTTGCTTTACCTTACGAAGCTTAATGGAATACCGGAAGATGTGGCTATTAAAAAGATAGATAAAGTTTTGACCACTGTCGGGCTTTTAGAGGTTAAGGATAAGCTAGTGGGTACTTATTCTAAAGGAATGAGGCAGCGTCTTGGATTGGCCTCTGTTCTTATAAAAGAACCGAAGCTTGTTATCTTGGACGAGCCAACTACGGGCATTGATCCAGAGGGCACCGAACAAGTATTGGATCTGATACGTAAAATGAGCAGGGAGATGGGGGTAAGTATTTTGCTGAGCTCTCATCTCCTATATCAAGTGCAGCAAGTTTGCGATAGGGTTGGGATAATGTTTAGGGGCAAAATGGTTGCCCAAGGAAGCATAGAAGAAATTGGCAGGCAAGTTTTAGGCGAACGAGAGGGTATCATGAAATTGACTTACGACTACATTAGCGATGAAGCATTAAGCAAGCTCGACGGGATAGATGGAGTACTCGAAAAAAAGATTGCGAACAATTCCATTATCTTAAAGTTTAATGAAGAAAGAAAGCTCGACATAGTGCGTGAGGTCGTTATGAGGGGGTTCCTTCCCATCGAGGTTAAAGGGAGGGAATATAGCTTGGAAGAGATTTATATTCGGTACTTCCGAGAGGAGTGATATTATATGAGCGGCTTACTTTCCGTGTTCCTCAAGGAATTAACCGATCAATTCGGAAGCAGGCGATTCATGCTGATAGCTTTGATCGTAGTTATAACGGGGCTATTTTCTTCATACACAGCTTCGGAAGCATTAAGAGAACAACAGTTTCTGAACGAGGAATATTTGTTTTTAAGTTTATTTTCCTTGTCAGGTGGGGGGCTTCCCTCGTTCCTATTTTTCATAAGCTTTTTCGGTCCTCTGCTTGGAATTATCCTTGGGTTTGATGCCATTAATGGAGAGCGTACGAGGGGAACACTGAGTTTAATACTTTCTCAGCCCGTTTATCGCGATGTCATAATAAACGGGAAGTTTCTCGCCTCCATTGCTACTGTAGCTATAATGATTGCAAGCATCATGGTGATGATTGCTGGTATCTCCATTGCAAAGTTGGGGGTCGTTCCAAATGGGCAAGAGGTAGCCAGGGCCTTTTTATTCTTCATTGCGTGTATTTTGTATATAGCTTTTTGGACCAGCCTTGCGATTCTTTTTTCCATAGTTTTTGAAAAAAGCTCTACCTCTGCGCTAACGTCTATTGCGATTTGGATTTTTCTAGCATTTTTCGTTTATATGATAGCTGGTGTCATAGCTGATGAAGTTTATCCTATAACCAGGCAATCCACGCCGGAGCTGCTCGCAAAGCATGAAAGTTTGAGGACAATGTTGCTGCGGTTTTCGCCGGCTGTGCTGTTGGAAGAGATTTCTGCTGCTATCTTAAATCCGACTGTGAGAGTGTTCGGGCCCATGTTTGAAACTCAATTGCAGGGCCTCATTTTAACGCCGCTCTCGCTGAGTCAAAGTGTGCTTGTGGTATGGCCACAATTTGTGGCGTTGGTTGCAGCTTCCATTATTTGCTTTGCCGTATCGTATTTGGCGTTTATGAGAAAGGAAATCAGGTCAACTTAAAACCATATTTTCCGGGCTTGTTCCAAATGAGTTTTAAGCAGTTTCATGCACTAGTTTGTTTTTTAACGTAGTCCCGAAAGGGGGGTGTCCGTTTAATGGTTATTTTTATAGCATCGGTCGTCATGTACTTGCTCTTTGTATGGTCCGGAGGGATGATTCCGCTAAGCGAAGTGGTGATAGCGATCATTTTGGGCGCAATAATTACCTATGCGTGTCGCTCATGGAGTCCTGGATTATATAGGATGACAGCCCTGCGACCGGACAGGTGGATAAAGCTGATTGCTTTTATTTTTGGCCCCTTTCTATGGGGAATGACTAAAGCAAACCTTGATGTTGCCTATAGGGTCATAACGGGGAAAATTAATCCCGGCATCGTGCGTGTGGAAACTTCCTTGAGAAATGCCTACGCAATTACTATGTTGGCTAACTCCATTACGCTGACCCCGGGTACCTTGACTGTTGATGTCGATGAAGATAATGGCACTTACTACATTCATTGGATCAACATAACAAATATCGAGCCAAGTGGTAGAGATGTTTACGGTCCCTTTGAGGATTGGGCTAAGAAGGTGGTGGAGCTATGAGTGCATTTGCACTTGTATTTTTAATACTTGGCATGGCAATTCTCGCCGTGACCGGGCGCTTGATAATGGGACCTACCATTCCGGATAGAGTCGTGGCTTTGGATACGATTAACACCTTGGTGGTCGCGGCAATGATAATCCTCGGCGCTATATTTGACTCCATCGTCATGGTGGATATAGCGATCGTGTATGCTGCATTGTCTTTCGTTGGCACCTTGTTCATCGCACGTCACGTCGAGGGAGGTTTTTAAGTTGAACGGATTAACGGTAGCGATTTTGATAAAGCTGTTTTTAGGAATAGGATTAACCTTTAATGTGCTAGGAACTATAGCCTTGTACAGGTTCCCAGATGTATATACCCGTCTTCACGGAACGACAAAATGTACCACATTTGGTTCCATCTTTACTTCGGCATCAGTAGTGGTTTACGCAATATCCAAATACGTAACAACAGGTGAGCCGAGGTTTATAACCTTTACCATTCATGTCGTAATCGCAATATTTGCGCTCCTGATTACAAATCCTACAGGCGCACATGCTATAGCGCGTGCCGCACATAGAAGTGGCGTTAAACCTTTGGGGATAGTCGACAAGTTGGCGGAAAAAGAGGCGGGTGAGAATTGATCATGATGGACATAGCTCATATTGCTATACTGTTGGCGATTATGATATCCGCTTTTTTTGCAATTTGGTTCGATAATTTGCTGAATTCCGTGATCTCTTTGTGCGCAATGAGCCTGCTCATTTCGTTGGAGTTTTATATCTTGCAAGCGCCTGATGTAGCCATTGCGGAAGCTGCCATCGGAGCTGGGTTGACCACGGCCATCTATATAATGGCCCTTAGAGCTTGCCAGTCATCCGGCTGGCGCAGGAAGGGGAACGATAAAGATGAAAGGTCCTAGGATAATTTATTTAATCTTTTTCGTGGTCTTCGTGGGAATTTTGTGTCAAGGGTTATATGATATTCATCCCTTTGGCGAACCAAGAGAACCTGCCATGGATGATTACTTTATAGCCAACGCGCAAAGCGAGCGTGCGGCCAATAACGTGGTAACATCGATAGTCTTTGATTACCGTGGTTTTGACACCTTGGGAGAGGCTGCAGTGCTTTTTACTGCTGTAATGTCCGTCGCTGCGCTCTTCCGAAAGGAGGAGTAGACACTATGAAACCTTTATCGATAGTCGTCAGAACTATATGCAATATTTTTGCTTGGTTTGTGGCAATCTTTGGAGCTTATGTGATCATTCATGGACATTTATCTCCAGGTGGAGGATTTCAGGGCGGTGCCATAGTTGCTACCTTTATTGCTCTTCTGTTAGTTGCCCATGGCGGAAAGCGCTTTTTTGAATGGGTAAAAATGGATATCTTCACTGCCTTCGAAGGCCTTGGGCTAATTACTTTTGTAGGTATTGGATTTTTAGGCCTATCCACAACTTTTTTGTACAATTTTTTGGCGTTAAAAGGCGGACTATTCGGCTCTCCTGTTACCATAGGTCCTAACGCAGGTATTTTGAACAGCTCAGGAACGATTGCTTTGGCAAATATGGCTGTGGGTCTTGAGGTCGTTGGCGGTTTGTCAACGATAATCATATTCATGTTCTTAGGCATGCGTTATGTGATGGAAGGTGGCAAGGAGGGAAGCGAAGATGATAAATAATATGCCCATGATTGCAGTCGGCGCATTGTTCGTCATAGGGTTATATGGAGTGTTATTTAAGCGCAATATCATAAAAATAGCGATTGCTGTGAGCGTAGTAGAATCCTCTACAAACCTTTTTCTTATAGTTTTAGGCTATAGGACTGGAGGCTCCATTCCCGTTTACACCTTGGCCGGTGATTTTAAGAAAATGGTTTTACCTACTCCGCAGGCATTAACGCTTACCGCGATCGTAATTGGTTTAGCTACTACGGCGCTTTTGTTGGCCTTGATCATGCTTTTATACAAGCACTACGAAACTTTAGATGTCTATGAGATAAGGAGGCTAAGGGGATGAGCTGGCAGGTACATCTTCCCGCCTTGGTCCTTTCCGTGCCATTGTTAGGAGCTTTTGTGGCGTTGCTAATGGTGAAGCCGATACTGCGCAATTTGTGGTTTACCTTTATTTTGGTGGCAACCACCGTGTTAGCCTTCCTTTTGTGGAGACGAGTCGGGATATCCGGAACTATGGTATATGTTATGGGTGGGGAAAAATGGAATTTGACCTTACCTTCGGGTATGGCATTGCCCATACGCATTATCATGGAGGTTGACGCCTTTGGGGCTTTTATGATTTTAACAGGTTCTTTGGCTACCTTGGCGAGCGGTTTATTTTCAATAAGATTTTTAGATCGCGTACACGATGGCAATAAGTTTGTAGCCCTATTCTTCCTCCTTTTTACTGGAATGCTTGGCCTTGAGGCGACTGGAGACCTCTTTAACTTTTTTGTCTTTCTGGAAATAGCTTCAGTGGCGTCATTTGGGCTGATCGCCTTTTGGAGAGATTCACCTGAGGCGGTAGAGGCGAGTTTTAAATATGCTGTCTTATCAATTTTTGTCGCACTTTTGTTCTTGATTGGGGTGGGCATCCTTTACGGCATCTACGGAACGCTTAACATGGCTGCTGTTGCCAAAAACATGCAAGTTGGTTTTCTTGAAAAAGTAGCGCTAGTACTTTTCATAACTTCTATGGCAATGAAATGCGGGGCTGTTCCATTGCATATGTGGGAGCCAGATGCGTACGGTCAGGCGCCTGCTGGAGTTTCTTGCTTTCTTGTTGTTGTGGGACAAGCTTCGCTTTATGGCATGTTTAGAATTGCTTTTTCCGTGTATGGACAGGCGTTTCAAGGGTCTGTTCTTGCGTGGATTATCATAGTTTTTGGCTTACTTTCCATGTTCATAGGCGTAATTATGGCCGTGATTCAAAAGGAAGCCAAGCGATTGATGGCTTACCATTGCATTTCTCAGACGGGTTACATGCTTATGGGGATCGGCTTAGGTTTGCTAGCGCTATCAAGTCCGCAAGCGATGAGTGAATATGGCTTTACAGCGATGAAGGGTGGCATTTTTCATATTATAAACAATGCCATGTACAAGGGCTTGTTATTTTTGACGGCGGGATCGCTTTTTTACGCTACGGGTACGACAGAGCTCGATAAGCTGGGCGGTATATCCAGAAATATGCCCTATACGACGATGATGTTTGCCGTGGCAGCCGCAGCAATTGCAGGTTTGCCTCCGTTCAACGGGTTTGTGTCGAAGCTTTTGATATACGAATCGTCCTTTGTCGTTCATCCCTTTTTAGCCGTAGTGGCGATGGTTACATCCATACTCACGCTTGCTTCATTCGTGAAGGTTTTTCAATCGGGGTTTTTGGGTCCATCAAGGGAGGAACTGGCTTCTACTAGGGAAGTTCCTCTAACCATGATCGTAGGCATGTCTGTTTTGTGTTTGATGATCTTGGGGTTGAGCTTGATGCCAAATTGGGCGTTATCTAATTTGATCGAACCAGCTGCTCGTGATTTGGTCAATCAGGCCAGCTACATTCAGGCGGTAATGGGGAGTGGATTGTGATGACGATTGGGACCCTATACACAGGTTTTGGTTATTGGAACGTCTATGCCTGGATAATGTTTTTTGCCATTGGGGCGTTGGTAGTTTTATTCATTCGCTTTACGGGCAGGAGCGATTACGAAAAGGGTACATATCAAGACGAAGTGTTTTACGGTGGTAATCCAGTTCCGCAAGATGGAGAGGATCTGGCTGTCCCAGCCAGTTCGTCTTACTGGGGATTTACAAAAGCCCTTGCCAGTTTTTATGAAGTACTGGTAAATCTTCATACGGGCATCCTTTCCGACTATATGGGCTTTCTTATCGTCACGGCTGCTATCATTTCGCTTTTGATTCTTTTGTAGGAGGATCGTGTTATGTTTAAGATGGACATAAAAAAAGAGCTTGGAATTTTACCAAAGTCAATATGGGCTTTTCACTGCAACAGTGGATCCTGTAATGGCTGTGATATTGAAATAGTGGCTCTGCTTACGCCGCGGTATGACATAGAACGCTTCGGAATGAAGTTGGTGGGATCTCCAAGGCATGCCGATGCGCTCCTTGTGACTGGTCCAGTTACGAAATATATGACTGATCGGTTGCGCCGCATTTACGCTCAAATACCTGGTCCGAAGGTCGTCGTAGTCGTAGGCAACTGCGGTGCCTCTGGTGACGTATTTTATAAATCATACAATTTGGATGGACCAGTGGATAACATACTTCCAGTAGATGTATATGTTCACGGATGCCCTCCCAGGCCCGAAGCCATCATAGACGGAGTGACCAAGGCGATCGTTAAGCTCGAGGAAAAAAGAAAAGAGCTTCTTGAGTCGGGAGGCGGCGGCAATGTATAAGGCAATGCTAAACTTTGAAGCCAGCCCAGCGGAGGAGCTAAAATCCTTTTTGGAAGAAAAATTAGGAAATAAAATTAAAAATATAGAAATAAGAGCCAGAACTGCCGGCAAGGAGGAAAAAGTGGCCTTCCATGACCTTTGGATCTCTTGCAGCAAAGACGCCCTCATCGAGTTGGTCGATCTTCTTTCTGAATTTGACTTTCCCATATTTCACGTTATCTCGGGTGATGATGTAGGAGATTGCATTTTGCTAAATTATCATTTTTCTTTATTTTCAAGCGCTGGGCGCGGCAAAAGACTTGGCGTCGTCGTCTCGGTATTAGTGCCGAAAAATGAACTTTCAGTGCCTTCCCTTTACGATCGCATTCCGGGAATAGAATATAGCGAGCGAGAAATGCACGAGATGTTGGGCGTGTTTTTCGAAAGCTTACCAGATCGATCACTGGTTTTTTTGCCCGAAGATTGGGATGAGAAAGTTCACCCATGGCGACGCGATGAGTCGGGGCTTTCTTCGAGACACATAAGGGAACTTTCTTAGAAGGGTGATGAACAATGGCTGAGGAAAATAAGACTTATACCATTCCTATTGGCCCTGTACACGTCGGCTTGAAGGAGCCCATCACCGCGTGGTTGCAGGTGGACGGTGAAAGGATAGTCGACGTACGCATAAGACCTGGCGCCATACACAGGGGAATAGAATACATGGCAAGAGAAAGAAATCCCATTCAGGTGATCTACTTAGCTGAAAGGATTTGCGGGATTTGTTCTTTTGCCCATATAGTCTCCTTCGTGCGCGTAGTGGAAGATGCTACGGGTATCCCCGTGCCGCCCAGAGCAAAATATATACGGACAATCCTGCTCGAGCTTGAGCGTATTCATTCCCACATCCTGTGGGCGGGTGTGGCCTGTTACACCCTCGGGTATGACTCGGCCTTTAATCTGGGCATGTTGCTTCGAGAAAAGGTCATGGACGTATTGGAGGCCATGACGGGAAACAGAGTGAATTACGGGGTAGGAACTATAGGAGGTGTACGCCGGGATATCACTCCTAAGGTTGCAAAAGCTATAAATGAGATGCTCGATTATTATAACCGTGAATTTTCGTACTTTTATAATGTAGTCACCGAAGATCCGATCGTGAAAGCAAGAATGAGAAATGTAGGCGTGCTTTCACAAGAAAACGCCATAAGATATTGCGCAGTAGGCCCGACTGCAAGGGCTAGCGGATTGCGCATGGACTTGAGATGGTCATCTCCCTATGAGGCGTACGAAGACCTGGAAGTGGAGCCTGTCGTTCCTCAGGATTACTTAGGAAAAGTTCATGGAGATGTCTTTGACAGGTTTTTTGTTAGGGTTATGGAAGTCTATCAGTCCTTAGATATAGTAAAAAAGTGTATGGACGGATTGCCTGATGGACCTATCATGCACGAGCCAAAGCCTGCAAAATTGCTTAGCCTTTTAAAGGAAGCTGAGGGCGTAGGGCAATCTTCTATAGAGGCTCCCAGGGGCGATGATACTCATGCCATCAAATTAACCAAGGGAGAAGAGAACATTACATGGTGGAAGGTAAGGGCGCCGACTTATGCGAATGCAATGTCGTGGCCCATCATGTTTAAAGACCAGGAAATTGCCGATGCGCCATTAATCATCAACAGCATTGACCCATGCATTTCTTGCATGGAAAGAATGCTAGTTGTGGACGAAAAGGGCTCATCTACTATGACCACCAAGGAAGAGCTCATTAAGTTATGCCGCGACAAGACTAGGAGGCTGATGCATCGATGAACTCATTACTCGCAAGGGTGATATCAGGATTTGCACTATTTTGTCTTGTCATAATCATTGCGCTTTTATATGAAGGTATTGACAGGATCGTGCATGCCAGGATGCAGAGGCGTTTTGGCCCGCCTTTGCTGCAGCCCTTTTACGATGTAATAAAATTGCTGGGCAAGGAATCTATAGTGCCGAGAAGGGCTGTTAGGACGGTATTTCAGGCGTCTCCATGGATGGCAATGGTGCTAGTGCTAGTGATTTTCCTTTATATACCAATCGGCTCTATACCGCCCATTTTGGCGGGAAACGGAGACATGATATTAATCCTTTACCTTCTGGCAGCATCTGCCGTGATGATGGTCGTAGGAGGTTTTGCCAGCGGTTCTCCTTACGCCAATGTAGGTTCTCAGCGAGAGATGGTTTTGATGATGAGTTACGAACTTCCTTTGGCTTTAGTGGTGTTGACTCTAGCATGGGTGGTGTATAAAAAAGGAGTTCCCGGGGCTCCCTTTAGCCTTGAGACCTTTGTCGCTGTTCCCGTATGGAAGACCGTTGGTCTTGTAGGTGCCATGGGCTTACTCGCCCTGCTATTGGCACTGTTGGGCGTCATTCCGGCGGAGGTGGGCAAGGTTCCCATGGATATAGCCGAAGCAAAGACCGAAATTTTAGAGGGGTTATTGACCGAATATTCAGGAAGAAATCTGGCGCTTTTCAAACTCACGTTTGCCTTGAGATCCCTTGCTATGTCTGCGCTGTTGGTACCTTTATTTTTCCCGTTTTCATTAGGAAAGTTGCTCGGTTTGAACGGAGCCTATTTTGTCGTAATTGATTTTTTATGGTTTTGGGTAAAGGTTTTACTTGTTCAGATTGTGGCAATTACTATCGTGAGGACCATGTACGGAAGGTTTAAGATATGGCAGGCTTCCCAGTTTTATTGGTTTCAAATGGGAGGATTGGCGCTAGCGGGGATGATCCTCGTCTCGCTTGACGTGATGCTTTTTTAGGGGGGACATAAATTGATAAATAAGATGTTTCTTATGATTTTAAAACAGTTTGTTAAAAAGCCTTTCACCAACTTGTTTCCGCTTGCGCGCATACCAGATCACTTGACGGCAATTCTAAAGAAAGTTGAAGCAGGGGAGGCGAAGATTAATACGCCCCTGCCTACGCCTGAAGGTTTTAGGGGAAGAATATCATATGATAAGGGCAAGTGTATCGGATGCAGGTTGTGCATCCGAGTATGTCCCGCAAATGCAATATCCTACATTGCTGAAGAAAAGAAAATAATGGTGCATATCGATAGGTGTTGTTTTTGTGCCCAGTGCACCGAAATATGTCCCGTGCAGTGTTTATCGATGAGCGACGAATTTTTGTTATCCTCCTTCGATCGAAAGAAGCAAGTGGTTGCAGGAAGCAATTAGCGACTAAATTAAGAAAGACCCGAGCATGAAATTTGTGTGTTCCTTTCAAGCTCGGGTCTTAAGGACGTGTGAAACACCCCTTGTCCCGTTTAATTAACCCAAAATTCCCCAATGGGCGAGCCTTTTTTTAGTTTCCTCCCTGCCCAGTAGCTCTATAACCTCAAATATACCGGGGCTTACCTTGGTGCCGGTTAGCAATATTCTCAAGGGCATGGCTATTTTTTTCAAAGGGACTTTTTTGTTCGCGCTCCACTCCCTGGCAAATTCTTCCAAAGCCTTCGAGTCCCATCGGGAGAGCTTTATCATATCATTGCAAAAGGGACGAAGCACTTCCCTGACGTTTTCTGTGTATTCAAAGTCCACCCTTTCCTTGACTGGTTCAAAGGTTAAAAAGTAGTCTGTATATTCTGCCAGTTCCTTTAAGGTTTGCCCTCTCCCGTCCATTATTTCTAGGACCTTTGCCAGGTATTCCGGACTATGTTTTTCGATGGGAAGGTCAAGGGCCACCCAGAAAGGTTTTACCGCTTCTAAGCGCCTCTCGGGATCCATGCGCTTAATGTGTTCTTGGTTGATGTGGCGTAATTTATCCATGTCAAATACAGAGGCGCGTTTGTTGACGTCTTTGATGTCAAACCATTTGATTGCCTCTTCTACGGAAAAGATCTCACGATTATCCCCGGGAGACCAACCCAAAAGGGCCAGGAAGTTAAAAAGCGCTTCAGGCAAAAAGCCCATTTCCTTATATTCAAGCACGCTGGTAGCGCCGTGTCGTTTAGAAAGCTTCTTTTTATCCTTTCCCAATATCATTGGAAGGTGGGCAAATTCGGGCAGTTTTATCCCCAAGGCTTTGTAGAGCAAAATTTGTTTTGGGGTATTAGCGATATGATCTTCGCCTCTTATCACGTGTGTTATAGCCATAGTGAAATCGTCAATGACTACAGCGTAATTATAGGTCGGCGTACCATCGCTTTTTATGAGTACAATATCTTTTAATGTCTCGCTTTTAACCTCAATGTGACCGTAAACTATGTCGTCAAAGGAGACGACCTCTCCAGGCATGACCCTGAAAATGACGGCTTCACCTTCACGGTAAGCCAATCCTTCGTTTAAAAGCTTGTCTGCGTAACTGTGGTATATGTCCAACCTTTCTGATTGACGATACGGACCGTATGGCCCACCAATTTGTGGCCCTTCGTCCCAGTGAAGGCCGAGCCATTCAAGACCTGAATATATATTTTCCTCATATTCTTTGGTGGAGCGTTCTCTGTCCGAATCCTCGATGCGAAGCACAAATTTACCACCCTCGTGTCTGGCCCAAAGCCAGTTAAAAAGCGCAGTATGGGCACCTCCGATGTGAAGGTTTCCCGTCGGACTTGGCGCAAAGCGAACTCTAACTTCTTCGGTCATATTTTAATACCTCCTGATATTAAGAGCATTTAATGTAATATGCTGATAGCTTGCTACTAAATCATGTTCGACTTAATAAACTTGCTAGAAGTTATTTTTGTAGTCGCGCATCACTTGTATTACAATTGTATCAAAACTATAAAGGAGATGTGTCATCTTTTGAGCGGAGAAAGGACTCTTTTGGTGGACGGGCATGCTTTGGCATTTAGGGCGTACTACGCATTACCCGAGCTAAACGCGCCAGATGGGACACCTACCAACGCTGTGCTGGGGTTTTTAAATATGCTACTTAAGGTAATAAACGACGAAAAACCAGATCGAGTAGTGATATTTTTTGATGCAAAGGGCGAGACCTTTCGACACAAGGCATATGAAGAGTACAAAGAAGGAAGGCCGCCAGCACCAGAGGAATTTAAAGCGCAAATACCCATACTTAAAGAGCTTATGAAGCACTTCGGCTACCCTGTAGTGGAGATAGAAGGCGTAGAGGCTGACGATGCCATTGCTTCTTGTGTGCGCTCTTTAAAGGATAAAGGGGAGATTTTGGTCTTGACAGCTGATAAGGATATGCTCCAGCTGGTCAGGGCCAACGCAAAGGTGTTGAGGCCCATAAAGGGAGTCTCAACGTTTAAGATTTATGACGAAAAGACCTTTGAGGAGGAATTTGGCTTCCCCCCTTCATCTTTTCCAGATTACCTGGCTCTTATTGGAGACAAGGCGGACAATATCCCAGGCATCCCTGGGATAGGACCCAAGAGGGCGTCGGCGTTAATACAAAAGTACGGTAGTTTAGAAAATATTTATGAGTATTTGGACGAATTGCCACCCAGGATTACTTCAAATTTGAAGGAGAAAAAAGAAGAGTTATTTCAATGGAGAGAACTTATTCGCCTGCGCGATACGCTAGAAATAGATCCAAAGGTATTCGAGCAAAATGGGCATCGAGACGATAAGGCTTTAGTCGATATATTCGAAAAATTGGGTTTCAGGCAAATACCAGAAAGGCTCGGGCTCAAGGTCCAGGATGAGAGGATCAAAAAAACCCCCGATATCGTGGATAGATCCGAAACGGCGAGTCAACTAACCAAAGCACATGACGATGAAAATAAAACCGTTTCCTTGTCTTTTGAGGCCGAAGGGCGGTACCCTCAAAGCTTTAAGATGACAAAGTGCGCTGTGGCAAAAAAGGACGGCTCGGTATACGTGATCGACACAAGGGAATCTGAAGATTACGACAAATTGATGGAAAAGATAAAAGGTCAAAGGTTATTGCTTTGGGGTTTCAAGGAATTAACAACAGCCTTAAAACGGTCACCCTGTGCTCCAGACGACGTCTGGGACGGGAAAATAGCTTACTACTTACTGCATCCAGACATGTCAACGTCAAAAGAAGGTTTAAAAAAGATAAAAGAGGCGAGAAACAGCGAGGCGGGACTGAAAGAGGAAGCTTTGTCACTTTTTGATATATGTAAAAAGCTGTCTGCACAGATGGATCACGAGCTACTCGAACTAATGTACCGAATAGATGTGCCACTATCGCTCGTGCTCTCGAAGATGGAAATGCACGGAATACGCATGGACCTCGATCTTCTTTGGAAAATTAAGGAAAAGCTTGAAAGGACTTTAGAAGACGTCAATGCTTCCATTGACATGGCCGCTGGTTCAAAGGTCAATCTAAATTCCCCGAAACAGGTAGGATGGTTGCTCTTTGAGCACCTGGGATTGCCCGTGATCAAAAGGACAAAGACGGGATATTCCACGGATGTTACCGTACTTGAAGAGCTAAGTCGCCTGGATCGCCCCGAGGCTTTAGTTGCAAAACTTCTCTTGGATCATCGTGAGTTATCCAAGATGCTTACGGGTTTTGTGCAGCCGTTGATCGATGCGATTGATCCAAAAACTGGAAAGGTACACACAACCTTTGAGCATACAAGTACGGGGACAGGTCGTTTGAGCAGCAGAGATCCCAACCTTCAAAATCTCCCTGCATATGGCGATTGGGCAATAGGGCTTAAAGAAGCTTTCATACCGAGCCGTCAGGGAGGCAAATTTATTGGGGCTGATTATTCTCAGATAGAACTGAGGGTGCTAGCGCATATATCCGGTGATGAAAAGCTTCGTGAGGCTTTCGAAAGAGGCAGAGACATCCATGCCGAAACTGCTGCGTGGGTCTTTGGCATAGATTCCGAAAGGGTTTCCCCCGAGTTAAGGAGAATGGCCAAAATGATAAATTTTGGCCTGCTTTACGGCATGACGCCTTACGGCCTTGCCTCAAGACTCGGGATCGGAAGAGAAGAGGCAAAAGCCATTATTGAGCGCTACTTTTCGGGTTTTCCCAAAGTGAGGGAATATATAGAAAAAAGCTATGAAGAAGCGAAAAAAAGAGGATACACTCTTTCTTTGTTCGGCAGGAGAAGGCCCTTGAGCGAGGTTACCACCGTTGAGGGTAATAATACTGCGGCATTAAAAAGAGTGGCCATAAATACTCCCATTCAAAGTACCGCCGCCGATATAACGAAGCTTGCTATGATACGTTTTGATGAAGCTCTTCAAACAGAGCATATTGATGCAAATTTAGTTTTACAGGTGCACGATTCTTTAATATGTGAGTGTTATTCTAAGGATGAAGCTCTGGTGTCCGAGCTTCTTAAAAGAAACATGGAAGAAGTAGTGAAGCTTTCCGTGCCACTGGAGGTTGACATAAAAAGTGGGTACACCCTGGCGGAAGTGTGATGTCTTTGTTTACCTTCGTATTGTGAAGGCAGAGGCAAACAACCATAGGGCGAGCCAATACAAGTGAGTGCTTTGCGGTAAGATTATGAACCCAACTCCAAAAATAAGTAGTGAAAGGACCGAGAAAAGGCGAGTGGTACCATGAGAGACGTTCTCTGTCCTTTGGCTTGACACAGCAGCAGAGGTAGTTGAGGAGATGTCAAGAAATGCGCGCTTGATCTTTTCCTTGCCCAGCTCCATTAAAAGCAGGGGCTTGAGGTTTAATATTGAGGTTACCTCTTGGAAACTCTCGTCTAACAGTTCCTCAAATCCGATTTCCGGATAAAGGGTATGGAGCGTTCCTTCAAGCATAGATAGTGCCTTAACTTGATACAGCAGGGGCTTGGGTATTTTTATCCCCCAGATGGGGCTTTGTGAAATCAGGTCTTTTAACATATCTGGTAGTGAAAGTTGACCCAAAGGTCTGTGGAGATAATCTTCAAGAAAATCATAGATTTCATTCTCAAGGGCCAAAGGATCAACATGGCTCTGAATTACCCCTAGTGATGCAAGGCTGCTATAAACTAAACTTACATCTCTTCGCAAAAGCCCCCAAAAGAGGAGCATGGATTTACGTCTGATCTTTTCGGATAAAAAACAGGTAGCGCCATAATCTAAAAGCACCAAAGAATTCTCGTCTATTAGGATGTTGCCGAAGTGCGGATCGGAATGGACCATGCCGTCTTTTAGGAATTTAAACAAGTATGTTTTGGTCAAAGAGAGAGCCATATGGCGGCGTCTAAACCGGGATAGCCCCTGCACTGCTTTATCTAATCTGATGCCACTGTGAAAGGACATGGTTAGTACGTTTTTGGTGCATAATTCGGGGTATCCTTTCGGTACTTTTACTTCCCACTCGGGTGGCAATCCTTCGCCATACTTTCTCATACAGGCAAGTTCTCTGAGCAAATCGAGCTCCTTTATTATGTTGGTCGAAAATTCGTCCACCGTATCTTTGAGATCTATGGGAAATGCCTGTGTTTTGGGCAGCCTTTTAATCAAAAATCGCATGATTTTTATGTCTTCATCGATGAGTTGCTCTACACCCGGCCTTAAGATTTTCATTGCAGCCACATGCCCGTTTTTTAAGGTGCATTTGTGTACCTGAGCCAAACTTGCTGCTCCAACGGGATTCGGATCCCAAAAAGTCACTTCATTCATCGATGTTCCTAGTTCCTTATTTACGAGATTTAATACCTTGTCTGTAGGCGAGGGAGGTAGTTCGTCCAGAAGATGTGACAATGCCTCAGCAATTATTGGGGGCAATATGTCATAATGACAGCTTAACATTTGACCAAGTTTTATGAAGGAGGGCCCAAGCCGTTCAAATCTTGCCTTTATGTCTGCAACCTCATCCTCAGGAATGGTCTTATAGCTGCGTAAGCTCAAGTTGCGTAACTTGAGAAATAAAGGTATGGCATTTAAAGCCAGCTCGCTGCCCCTCGTTAAAATGCCCAAAAATATCACCTCTTTGTTAGATGATTATATTATATATGGAGATATACCTATTTTGATAAAATGCTTGTTGGTATATACTATAGGGCATTGAGAGTGAATTTTGCTTTGACGAATCATGCAAGAGGAAAGGGGAAGGTTAAATGGTTTTGAAGACGCTTCGTACCAAGACAAAAGGAATCATGATTATCGTCGCCGTTGCATTTGTGATCTCGATCTTTGCCGGGTATGGATTTTACTCTAGAAAGGGCGATTCTTCTGCTGGCAAGGACCGAGTTGTAGCAAAGGCTAATGGCACTAACATTATGCTTTCGCAGATAGACATGGGCGTCAGACAACTTATGGAGCAGATGGGAATTAGCAACTTAGCGCAAGAACAGTATTACGTATTGAGGAAACACATTTTAGATCAAATCATTTTGGACATGGAGCTGGACAAGGAAGTAAAGAAAAATAAGATTGAAGTTGCAGATGAAGAAATAGAAGCTGCGATGGAGCGGATAGCTGCTCAATTCCCAACAAAGGAAGCATATCAGGATTATTTAAAGGCATATAATATACGAGAAGAAGATCTAAAAAAGGAGCTTAGTAGGCAGCTTGCCCAACAAAAGCTGTTACAGGCCGTTGTGAAAGTTGATGACACTATCACAGAAGAGGAAGTTAAAGAGTTTTATGAGGTCAACGGCGATACTTATTTCGTTCGACCGGAGGGTCTTTGGGTCAATTATGCAATCTTTTCCGATGGCAAAATTGCGCAAGAAGCAAGGGATGCCTTAGCGGATGGACAGCCTTGGGATGAGGTAATGGAACGTTATAGCGATAAGATATTGCATAGCACGCCCTATGATAATCCTTTATTATTGTCCATGGCAACCATAGAAGCTCAGGAGGGAATGGCTTCTTTGAGGGAATTAAAGGCGGGAGACGTGAGTCAACCCACCCAACTGGATACAGATCAGATAGCAGTTTATTTAGTCAAAGAGCACCAAAAACAAGAGAAAATTCCCTTTGAAGAAGTTAAAGACAGCATCAAATTAGCGTTGAACCAGCAAAAGATGCAAGCCCAACGTCAGGCTTATTTGCAGGAATTAATAGACAACGCTGATGTCAATATTGTCGACGCGTCTGTGTTCGAGGCACCACAACGGCAAGAACAGCCTCAACAACCTGATGGTCAACAAGATGTTGATGAACAGCAGTCCGAAACTAGCACAAACGAGGCAGCTCAACAAAGTGACTTGCCATCTCAAGAATCACAAGAATCGCAGTCTGTTCAACAATCCCAAAGTGACAGCGAGACAAAGTAAGGTCGGTGGCCTTTAACTATTTCTAGCGAAGAAATAGGCTATTCTAGGTTTTACGAGCGTATTTTCATAAAAGAGCCAGTTAGGGATTGACATAAATCCGGTTACTTTCTAGAATGACTATGCAAGGTGGGATGGCCGAGTGGCTGAAGGCACTCGCCTGCTAAGCGAGTAGGGTGGCTGAAACCGCCCTCGAGGGTTCGAATCCCTCTCCCACCGCCATTGTTTCTAGAAGGTGCGCCGGTAGCTCAACTGGATAGAGCATCGGACTACGGATCCGAAGGTTGGGGGTTCAAGTCCTCTCCGGCGCGCCATGATTTAAAAAACACGGGCATAACCTGCAATCTCGACACTTTTCGTTAAACTTGCAATTTAGGCAAAAATGCATAATCTGTTGTCCATGAAAAAGCTATTTTTACACTCCCTTGCCATCAATGCGAGGCGAAAGGGAGTGTTTTTTATGGCTGTGGTTCTTATGCCTTCCAGGATAGTTTAAACTGCGCTGAAGGCTCAGGAGATCCTCTTTATTTTAACTTTACGTATTATCCACGTTACCACGCCAAAAAAGTCCTCTTGCCATTCCTGCGGCAAGTCAGATTTTTCTTGAGTAGAGGTGGTTTTTGTGTTTTCATTGACCCAGGATGCAATATCTGATGAGGTAATTTCCTTGAGGCGCAGTGTGTTGTCTTTTATCACTATGGCAACGTCGCCTTCTACGGGATTCAGCGAGCGGTCTACTACTAAAATATCATTATTTCCGATGCCTAGCTCGGGGCAGTCACCGGAAGCACGAAAAAAATAAGTCGATGCGTGGTTACGTATGATCAGTTCGTTTAAGTCTAAGGCGTGAGCTTTTTCCGCTGCAGGTGTGGGAAAACCCGTGGTAGTGTTGAAGCGTCGCATTTCCGGCACCTCCAATTACGTGCTTACAAGGGGAATCTCATCCCAATAGGATGTATAACGAGGCGAACGCATGGTTGCACTAGCTATCCATTTTTGACTTTCCGGTTTTCCGCCGGCAGCGAGCCAAATGATGGGCTTATTGGCCTCAAGGTTCATTTTATCGATCGTCTGCATTAAGACATCCAATTTCATGGATCGCCGTAGATCGCAGAACAGTCCCTTTTGTCGCGCCTCACTTGGAACAATTTCAGAAAGTAAAACACCAACCCTTTTATATTTCTTTCCTCTAATGTAAGCTAATTTAAGCCCTTCTAAGGCGGCTTTGACGATGGAAGGAGCGTCATTTTTAGGAGTCACAAGGCATACACTTCTGCTGCCCCAGTAGAAATCTTGGGTATGAAAGCTTGTAGCGATGTAGGTCGTGACGGCGTTGGCTAGCGACCTTTGTGCTCTTAGTTTCTCCGAGGCCAAAGAAGCATAGAAGGCCACGGCCTGAGAGAGTTCGTCGTAGCTCGTCAAATGAGCCCCGAGCGACCTCGATACGCAAATGGTCTTTCTGTTGTCTGGAGTTTCTTTAAAGCCGAAGCACCTGAACCCTCGAAGTTCGTATACCGTCCTTAAGCCGACAACGGAGAGGTGTTTCTTGATCCACCCATCTTCCGCGTATTTGAGATCGCGAGCGGTGCGTATACGAACAGCTCGAAGCTTTTTGGACTGACGAAACCCTATCCCCCAAACGTCTTCTACGTTCACATCAGCAAGAACGGAATCAGGATCCACTTGCGAAGCGATATTGTATACACCTTCACTGCTTGTCTTTGCTATTTTGGTGGCTATTTTTGCCAAAGTCTTGGTCTGACCGATACCAATGGATACGGGAATCCCGACCAATCTTTTTATGGATTTACGCAGTCTTTTGGCAAAAGCGTCTTCATCGGCTAATTTTAAGGAGTCGAGCATCATGAAGCTTTCATCGATGGAGTAGGGCTCTATCTCTGGGCAAAAGTCCTGTATTGTCGCTAGGACCCTGTTTGAAATATCTTGGTAAAGGGCGTAATTTGAGCTGAAGACGGTCACGTCGTTTTTTGTGACCAGTTCCTTGACTTGAAAGTATGGCACGCCCATGGGGATTCCCAAAGCCTTGGCTTCTCGCGACCTGGCGATGACACAGCCGTCGTTATTGGATAAGACGATCACCGGTTTTCCTTTTAAATCGGGCCTAAATATTCTTTCGCACGAAGCATAAAAACTGTCGCAATCGACGAGAGCTATCATTTTGATGACCCCCATAAATCGTTAATCCCTATTAACAAATATATTCGCTATAGGTAAAATATCAATGAGTCTAAAGAATCATTTTCGCTTGTAGCGAATATTGATTTCGCGTGTAGCGCACTATTTAGGATGGAGGTAAAGGTGCCATGTTAGGAGAACGCATTAGGAGGTTGAGAAAGGAAATGGGGATGTCAGTTACGGAACTGGCAAGGCGAGTTAAAACAAGTCCATCTTATATTAGTGAAATAGAAAAAGGAGAAAAAACGCCGAGCCTTAATTTATTGGTCAGAATAGCGAGTGAGCTCAGAACCGGCATAGATTACCTAACCGGACTTGAAGGTTTTGCCGAGAAAGCCTTGAATGTGACTGAGGTTGTGCTTTTAGATCAAGCTTCTGTAACAGCAGCAGGGAAGGGGATGGATCAAACGGGGGTTTACCCGGCTGTTGAAGAAATGATATATGTACCAGACGACGCTTTAGGTCCTGTGGGAGATATTCCTCCCTTTGCGGTAAGAGTCTCGGGCGAAAGCATGATCGGAGCCGGAATTACGGATAACTCCATAGTCGTTGTCAACCCTAACGGGGAAGTAGGGCAAGGGGATGTGGCTTTGGTGACCATTGGAAATGAGTGGACGGTAAAGTATATATACACAAAAGCTGATGGTTCGTTAGAGTTGAGGCCGGCAAATCCGTCATACAGTCCCATGTTTTTTGATAAGGAGGACTTGACCTCCGGCTTGGTAAAAATAATTGGAAAAGTCGTCTGGATAATAGGTAAGCCCAAGAAAGAATTTTGATGTTTATTGTAAGAAATTTAGTATTTAGTTTAGGGTAAAATTGACAAGGTGGTAAAATATGGCGACAAGATGGTTAAACCTTGAAGTTGACGTTATGGCGAGGTCGTGGTATTTTTCTAAAGCATTGGCTATTAGGTGTTGTTTGTAAGGGCGTGCCGGATAAATGCAAGATCGCATTTTACACGAAAAGTTTATGAGGATTGCCTTAGATGAAGCACAAAGGGCTTTCGATGAAGGAGAAATACCCATTGGTGCCGTCATTGTGCGCGGCGAAGACGTAATTGCCCGAGCTCACAACACCAAAGAATATTTAAAGGATCCCACAGCGCATGCTGAAATAAACGTCATTAAAGCCGCATCTGTGGTATTATCTAGAGGAGAGTTTTCTCAGTGCACTTTGTACGTAACCCTTGAACCTTGCATAATGTGCGCGGGTGCGGCGCTGCAGGCAAGGTTAGAAAAGGTAGTATTCGGTGCACTGGATCCGAGGGCCGGTGCGTGCAGGTCTTTGTACAGGGTCCTGGAAGACAAAAGACTTCCTTGGCGTTGTGAGGTAGAAGCGGGCGTACTTGGCGCTCAATGTAAAGCAATTTTGCACGATTTTTTTTACTTACTGCGTAATGACGGGAGAGGTGGCCGAGCGGTCGAAGGCGGTCGACTCGAAATCGACTAGGCGGTGATGAGCCGTCTCGTGGGTTCAAATCCCACCCTCTCCGCCATTTAAGAAATAGCTTTTATTTAATTGATTTGGTATGATTAACTTGCTAGGGGAAATCCATTAAAAGGAGAGGTGGCCGAGCGGTCGAAGGCGCTCGCCTGGAGAGCGAGTAAGCGGCAAAAAACCGCTTCGTGGGTTCAAATCCCACCCTCTCCGCCATTATTTTTGGACTTTAAGTTGCGGTCCTCCTTATGGCTTAGTCCCATGCGGCGATGTCCTGTGAACCCCGCCAGGCCCGGAAGGGAGCAACGGTAAGCAGTGTACATCGGGTGCCATGGAAAAGCTGGGCCTGTAGGAGGGCCGCTTTATAAAGCAGGTTAAACAGTATTGCTTCCCGACTTGCATTCTTCTTGTGCCGATGCCGGGGGCACCAGATCGATAAGGGCACCTATGAGTTTTTCTAATTGCGCGATGTTGTCTTCCGAACTTGTGCTTTCCTTAATGCAGTTGTATAGGTTGTTTTTTACAATTTCCACACATATCTGTTGCATCGCCTTTCTTGCAGCGGATAACTGAGTCAGCACCTCTACGCAGGGCCTATCTTCTATGATCATCCGTTGAATTCCCCTCAATTGTCCCTCAACCCTTCTAAGCCTATTTAAAATTGCCTTGCGTTCTGCCGGGAGCTCTTCTAGGTGTTCGGTGAGCTTTTTTGCCATGATAGTTTCCCCCTTTGTTACGATACATTCTTAAAAATACCCCTTTGATCACAATTTTAACAATAAGGACCTTGAAGGTCAATCTAGTTATATGGTATACTCCCATGTGGCTTTTATAAAGCACATGGCTGGACGGAGGCGGGGGTGCCTCTTTGAGGTTCCGGCGCCGGATGATGGTCATGGAAGAATAAAACCATGGGAGGGATTTGCTTGTCGGTAGTAACGATGAAACAGCTTTTAGAGTGTGGAGTCCACTTCGGGCATCAGACTCGAAGATGGGATCCAAAGATGAAGCCCTATATTTTTACGGAGCGCAACGGTATTTACATAATAGATCTACAAAAGACCGTCAAGGCTATTGAGAGGGCATATGATTTCTTGAGGGAGGTTGCCAAAGGAGGAGGTTCTGTCCTCTTTGTTGGCACTAAGCGTCAGGCCCAAGAGACGATTCGAGAGGAAGCGGAGCGTTGTGGCCAGTTTTATATTAATCAAAGATGGCTGGGTGGTTTGCTTACCAACTTCTCGACCATTTCAAAGAGAGTTCGCCGCATGATTGAGCTCCAAGAGATGGAGGAAAAAGGAGAATTTCTGAAATATCCGAAGAAAGAAGCAATCAAGCTTCGCAAAGAAAAAGAAAGACTTGAGAAGTATTTAATCGGAATTAGAGATATGCGAGATTTGCCTGACGCCTTGTTCGTGGTAGATCCGCGCAGGGAGTACATCGCGGTTGCTGAAGCCAGAAGGCTTTACATCCCTATAATCTCTATCGTTGATACCAACTGTGATCCGACTGTGGTCGATTTTCCCATACCTGGAAACGATGATGCCATCAGGGCTATCAGGTTGATAACACAATTAATGGCTGATGCTATTATCGAAGGACGCCAGGGTGTCGATAGCATGGCGGCTCAAAAAGAAGTGGTACCAGTCGGTCCTGATGATGAGGAGCCATCGGAAGAGATTGAGGTAAGGGAAAAATTGCACGAAGTTTACGGTGAATTTGAAGAAGAACTTGTCGAAGATGAACTTGAAGAGCGCAAAGGCTGGAAGGAGGAATAATGAATGGCCGTGAATACAAAGCTTGTCAAAGAGCTGCGGGAACGCACCGGTGCGGGTATACTAGACTGCAAAAAAGCCTTAGAAGAATGTGGGGAAGATGTAGAAAAGGCCATAGACTACCTCAGGGAAAAAGGCATTGCTAAGGCCGCTAAAAAAGCCGGGAGGGCTGCAACCGAGGGATTAGTATTCAGTTATATACACATGACTGGTAAGATTGGCACGCTTCTTGAACTAAACTGCGAGACGGATTTTGTGGCCAGGACCGACGAATTTCAAACGCTGGGCAAGGAGATAGCGATGCATATTGCCGCTGCCTCTCCATACTATATATCCCCTGAGGATGTACCTGCTGAGGATTTAGAACGAGAGAAGGAAATATATCGCAAGCAGGCCCTAGAAGAAGGCAAGCCTGAACATATAGTGGATAAGATAGCCGAAGGACGTCTTAAAAAGTTCTATGAAAATACATGCTTGCTTGAACAGGCGTGGATAAGGGATCCCGATAAAAAGATCAAGGATCTAATAACCGAAGCGATAGCAAAACTGGGCGAAAACATAGTTATCGGAAGATTTGCCAGGTTTGCAATAGGGGAATAATTAGAAATATGTTGAGGGGTTGGGCTTTCCTGACCCCTCTTTAATTTAATAAACATACAACATTGGAGGTTGACGCGCTTTGGGGTGCGATAATTTCAGGTATAAGCGTATACTGCTGAAGTTATCCGGTGAAGTTTTGGCCGGCGATAAATCGTTTGGCATTGACTTTGATGCTGTTGCCAAAATCTCAAAGGAAATAGTTGAGGTGGCCCAGCATGGGATTCAAATAGCGATGGTAGTAGGAGGCGGCAACATTTTTCGGGGCTCTCAAGCTGCGGCCGTTGGGATGGACAGACCACAGGCAGATTACATGGGCATGCTCGCAACCGTTATAAACGCACTGGCTTTACAGGATAATTTGGAGCGTTTGGGTTTGCCCACAAGGGTTCAGACAGCTGTGAACATGCAGGAAATTGCTGAGCCTTTTATTAGGAGGCGCGCCTTGAGACACTTGGAAAAAGGGCGCGTGGTTATTTTTGCGGCTGGAACGGGATCTCCTTACTTTTCAACTGATACGGCAGCTTCGCTTCGTGCAGCAGAGGTTGGAGCGGATTGTTTGCTTAAAGCCACAAAAGTAGAAGGCATTTACGACAAAGATCCGATGAAGTATGAAGATGCAAAAAAACTGTCATTTGTGACGTACCTGGAGGCATTAAGCAAACAGCTTAAGATCATGGATGCTACGGCCTTTTCGCTTTGCATGGAAAATTCAATTCCCATCATAGTTTTTGATATACTTCAAGAGGGAAACCTTAAAAGGTTATTGATAGATGGCGAACCAATAGGCACGTTAGTTTCTGCGAGAGGGGGGAGTGGTGGTTATGGCTGTGGATAGGAAAATTTTAAAGGATATGCGAGAATCGATGAAAAAAGCCGTTGAGCATTTTAAGTCAGAGATGGTTGGCATACGTGCTGGGCGAGCCCATCCCGCTTTGGTTGAAAACATTAAGGCGGATTATTATGGAGTACCAACGCCTATCAAACAGATGGGGACCATATCTATACCTGAACCGCGACAAATCCTGATATCCCTTTGGGATAAGACGGCAATAAAAGCCGTTGAAAAGGCCATACAAGCATCGCAGCTTGGTGTAATGCCTCAAGTAGATGGGGAAAACATTAGAATCACACTGCCGGAACTGACGAAGGAAAGAAGGGTAGAGCTATCGCGATTAGTGAAAAAATTTGCCGAGGAAGCCAGAATTGCTATAAGGAACATAAGGCGCGAAGTCCTAGATGAATTGAGGCGGCAGGAAAAAGAAGGGGAAATCAGCGAGGACGAACTTAAGCGCCTTCAACAGGAAGTGCAAGATATAACGGATGAATATATCGAAATGGTGAACAAAATATTGGAAGAAAAAGAAAAGGAAATCTTGGAAGGTTAGCACAACCAACTCCCGTCGAATATTTTATAAAATAAAAGCCCTTGGCAATGGAGGGTTCAAAGTGACAGAAAAGGTGGTAGTCGCCTTAGGAGGCAACGCAATACTTCAAAGTGGACAAGAGGGAACCTTTGAGGAACAGATGGAAAATGTTAAGTCCACTGCTATGCAAATAGTGAGGATGCTTGAAGCAGGTTATGAGGTGGTAGTCACTCATGGCAACGGACCACAAGTAGGCGCGATCTTGATTCAAAACGAAGCGGGAAGCAACTTGGTGCCGCCAATGCCTATGGACGTATGTGGGGCCGAGAGTCAAGGCATGATAGGTTATATGTTGTGCCAGGCTTTAAAAAACTGCATGCTTGGTAAAAAGTTAAAAGGGTGGGAACCTTGTTGTGTCGTGACGCAGGTCGAAGTTGACCCCGATGACCCTGCCTTTGTCAATCCTACCAAGCCGGTAGGGCCTTTCTATACCGCCGAGGAAGCTGAAAAGAGGATGATCGAGAAGGGCGAAGTATGGATCGAAGATTCGGGGAGGGGATGGCGCCGTGTTGTTCCTTCGCCAGATCCGAAACATATCGTCGAAATAGAAGGGATCAGGCACTTATTTGACGAGAGGTTTTTAGTCATAGCCTGTGGCGGAGGCGGGATTCCCGTCATTAAGAAAAAAGATGGCACTTACCAAGGTGTAGAGGCTGTAATTGATAAAGACCTTGCAGGTGAAAGGTTGGCCCAAGAAGTTGGAGCCGATATATTCATGATTCTAACGGATGTTCCCAAAGTTGCCATCAATTTCAAAAAACCCAGCGAAAAATGGCTCGACGTAGTGACTCCCGAAGAACTAAGAGCTTACGAGGCTGAAGGTCACTTTAAAACCGGGAGCATGGAACCCAAAGTCAAAGCTGTCATTAGGTTCATAGAAAATGGAGGCAAAAGAGCAATAATCGCTAAGTTGGACTCCGCTTTGGAAGCTTTAAAAGGCGAGACGGGGACTCAGATAGTTTCTGTTAAAGAAAAAAGTTCCATATTGTAATAAATTTGTAATAAATTGTATTGTAATGATAAGAAGTTTAAAATTAAAAACCGCGAGGAGGTTGTTTTTAACGGCGACAAACCTAATGCCTCGCGGTTTTTTGCGTCAAGTAAGTCTTTACTTGCGTTATCTTATAGTCGCTACCATCTCCTTGAAGCGCCTTATTCCCTCTTCTATTTCTTCCATTGAATTGGCGTAAGAGAACCTTACGAACCCAGGAACCAGGAAGGCGCTACCTGGAACTATGGCTATATATTTACTCTCCAGGGCCATCTCGCAAAATTTGACGTCATCGTCAATAGTTTTACCTTCGTACGTCTTTCCTAAGCAGTTTCTGATATCTACAAACACGTAAAAGGCCCCTTTCGGTTCCACAAGTGTTATGTTAGGTATTTCACGGAGCAAGGAGACCATCTTTTTTCGCCTTTCATCGAATGCCTTGTGCATCTTCTTTACGTCTTCCTCGGCTCCTCTTAGGGCTCCAAGCGCGGCCCATTGGGCGATGGAACAAGGGTTCGAAGTAAGATGGCCCTGAAAGTCGCCGATCTTTGACATGGCCTCCTGTGGGCCAAGTGCATAACCAATTCTCCAACCGGTCATTGCGTAAGCTTTACTGGCTCCATTGATTAATATTGTGCGATCGCGCAATCTGGAATCCAGCGAAACGATGTTTATGTGTTCTAGTTCGTCGTAGACCAGCCTTTCGTATATTTCGTCGTAAATGATCCACAAGTCGTGTTTGACGACTAAGTCAGCTATAGCTTGTAAAGTTTCTTCGGGATACACGACGCCTACCGGATTAGAAGGCGTGTTGATTATCATGCCTCGTGTGTTGGGGGTCAGCGAAGCCTCAATACTTGAAGGAGAGGGCAAAAAATTCGATTGGGTGGTATCAATAATTACGGGTTTTCCGCCACATAGCTTAATCTGTTCGACGTAGCTCACCCACGCCGGAGCAAATATCAAAACTTCATCGCCAGGATCCACAAAACATCCAAGCGACTCAAAAATGAGGGGTTTTGCGCCGGAACCAATGATCACTTCCTTGCTTGGGTTATATTTAAGGCCAAAGCGCCTTTCGTAGTACTTGGCCACTTCTTCTTTCAGTTCCGGTATTCCGGTTGCGGGTGTATAGTGAGTTTCTCCCTTATCTATAGCTTCTTTTGCTGCGTCAAGCGCAGCCTTTGGAGAGGTGAAATCCGGTTCGCCCGCACCAAAGGATATTACTGGTTTTCCTTCGCGCTTCATGGCCTTGGCTTTTCCGCTGATGGCCAAAGTCGCGGATGGCTCCATGTTTTTTGCCCTTGTCGAAAACTTCATCGAAACATCCCTCCTGAAATTGCATGCTATTATTATGTATTATAAAGCATTTACTCATCTTGAGCTATTTTGTTAAAAAGCCCGATTAAGTAAAAAATCGCCTATTATGATATTATCTGGTTAAAATAAAGGATATTGTTTAATCTAAGGCAAGTTGCTTGCAACCGGTTAAATGTGAATTTAGGCCCTATCCGCTCGAGGAAAACGATCATACGTGGTAAAATAAGCTTACCATTGCACCGGAAATGACTGGAGGCGATATTGATGGATATAAGGTTTGTCACGCGCAATGTTAATATTTCGGACACATCTAAGGCCTATATGGAGTCGAAACTATCCAAGCTTGAGAAATTCTTTGATCGTATTTTGGACACCCAAGTTGTTGTCAGTTATACCCGCGGAATGCATGTAGTTGAGATAACTTCAGATGTCAATGGTGTCATAATGAGGGGTGAGGATTATGCTCCCGATATCCGCAAAGCCTTTGACAAAGCGTTAAAAAATATCGAGAGGCAAATCAAGCGTCACAAATCCTATCTCCAAGACAGAGTTCAACTAAAAACTCATGATATTTCCTTCGGATTAGAACCTGCTGATACTCGTCCCGTAGAGGAGGAAGCTATATTTTTTGAAAGAAGAAAACGAGTACCCATTAAGGCTATGACACCAGAAGAGGCAACATTGCAGATGAACCTGCTTGGTCATGACTTCTTCGTCTTCAGAAATGCCGACACGGGATTGATAAACGTGGTTTACAGAAGAAAAAGTGGAGGCTATGGTTTGATCGAACCCGAATAGTAAATGTGGACTTTAGAGCCGACAATTTAAAATTCACCTAAGGGGGCGATCAGCCCCCCTTAATTTTGGTATAAAATCGAACTGGTAGGTGCAGTCATATGCATGAAATGTCTATTGTAGAGGCGTTGATGGAACAAATAACTAAAATGGCTCAAGAACAAAACTGGGAAGCTGTTACTCGTGTGCGGCTAAGGGTAGGAGTTATGCGTCAAATTGTGCCTGATATACTTGAGTTCTGCTTTAACGTAGCTTCAAAGGGCACCATAATGGAAGGTGCAATACTTGAGATGGAAGAAGTTCCTTTGCGCGTTAAGTGTGAAGGTTGTGGCCATATATGGAATGACAAGGAGTTTTTAGGTTTGTGTCCTGAGTGTGGTTCTATCGATGTAAACGTCTTAGGTGGAATGGAACTTGAGTTGACTAACTTGGAGGTGGAAGTAAAACATGCCAAAGCTCGTGAACATTAAAAAGTCCGTGATGGCGGCGGACGAAGAACACGCTTCTTTTATTAGGAACATAATGCGTGAAAAGGGAATATTGATGATAAACATGATAGGTTCTCCCGGATCGGGCAAGACTACAGTGCTGGAGAAGTTATTGCCAGCATTGGATTTGAGATGCGCAGTTATAGAGGGGGACGTTGCAACATCTAAGGATGCTGAACGCATTGCCGCTACAGGAACGCCGGTAGTTCAGATAAATACCCAGGGAGGATGTCACCTGGAGGCCCATTTAGTGAGGAAAGCCTTGCAGGATATACCGATTGATGATATAGATGTCCTTTTCGTCGAAAATGTCGGAAATTTGGTATGCCCAGCGGAGTTTGACCTGGGTGAATCCTTTAAAATGGCCATTTCAAGCGTTCCAGAAGGTGACGATAAACCTCTCAAATATCCCTCGTTATTTCACAAGGCGAGGGCCGTGCTGCTCACAAAGGTGGACCTACTGCCCTTCATAAAGTTTGATAAATCAACTTTCTGGAATGACGTAAAAAAGCTAAATCCGAAGGCGTCGAAGTTTGAACTCGCAGCGCTGGAAGACAAAGGTGTGGATGAATTAGTTAATTCCATAAAGGATTGGTTAAACGAGGTAAGGGGAAATTAAGTTGCAAGTTGAAGAGCTTCTTTCTCATTTGAACCCAAAACAAAGGGAAGCAGTTTTATACGACAAGGGCCCTCTTTTGGTTTTAGCTGGTGCCGGAAGCGGGAAGACGAGGGTGTTGACCTACAAGTTCGCCTACCTGGTTGCCTCCGGCCTTGCCTCGCCATGGCAGATTTTAGCGGTTACCTTTACCAATAAGGCTGCCAAAGAGATGAAAGACAGGGTTCAAAGCCTTTTGGGATCAAGTTTTAAAAATTTACATATTTCGACTTTTCATTCCTATGGCGTGGAACTTCTTTATCGCTATTCGAAGGAGACCCAAGATGTTGGGATAAAGGTTCCTTTTACAGTTTTCGATAAAGGCGATTCTAAAAAGGTAGTGGAAAAGCTAATGAGGGATTTCAATATTGACAAAAAGCGGTTTGACGCGATATTTATCCTGGATATGATCTCAAGGGCTAAGGCAAATGCCGATCCGAAATCGCTTTTATCGGATGTTACGCTTGAGACGAGGTGGCGAGAATTTTACGATGCCTACAACGAGGAACTTCGAAGGCAGGGGGCAGTTGACTTCGATGATTTGCTTCTTTTGCCCCTACACTTGTTCAGCGTGAATGAAAGAGTGCTTGCAAAGGAGCGAGCACGTTTCAAGTGGGTACTCGTTGACGAATATCAAGACGTAAATCCGCCTCAGTATAAGCTTATCAAGATGCTGGCCAAATCTGGCAACATTATGGTTGTAGGCGATCCCGATCAGTCCATTTACGGATGGCGTGGGGCTAATATGTCCATAATAATGAACTTCGAGCACGATTTTCCCGGAGCTAAGGTGATCACCCTTGATCAAAATTATAGGTCCACTGGCATGATCCTTGATGCTGCAAACGCAGTGATCAAGCATAATGCTGAAAGAAGACCTAAAGATCTGTGGACTGCAAATCAAAGAGGCACCCCTGTCATGGTATATTTGGCAGGAAGCGACCGCCTCGAAGCGCAATTTATAGCTGACGAAATCAGAAAGCTGTGTCATTCGGGATATTCTTACGATGATATAGCTGTACTTTATAGGATCAATGCCATGAGCCGAAGCTACGAACAGAACCTCATAAGTAGTGGCATTCCCTACAGGATCGTAAGAGGCGTTTCCTTCTATGAAAGAAGGGAAGTGAAAGACGTCTTATCTTACATGAGGCTGGCAGTTAATCCGGCCGATGGTGCCGCATTGCATAGGATAGGAAACGTGCCTGCCAGGGGTCTTGGTATAAAGAGTTTGGCGGCGCTGGAAAATTTCATCGCGAGCACATCCTTGCAATATGCGAATCCCTTAGATCTATGGAAGGAACTTTCTTTAGCCAAAGATGTGCCGCTCAAGGGCAGAGCAAAAGCAGGTGCCAAAGAGATAGCAGATTATATGGTTCAAATATTGTTGCGCTCAAGCGAAATTAAAGAAGTCATATATTTCATAATGGACGAAATGGGATATGGTTTATATCTGAGGGAGAAATATCCCGACGACTGGGAGTCCAGGGTCGAAAACGTGCACGAGCTTCTTTCGGTAAGCGTGGAAGGTGGCGATTTGGCCAAGTTTTTATCGATGATCGCTCTTTATTCTGATGCGGACGTAGAAGAAATCGAGGATAGCAGGGTAAACCTGCTTACACTTCACGCAGCTAAGGGACTTGAGTTCCCCATCGTTTTTCTGGTCGGGTTGGAAGAAAACATTTTCCCTCACGCGAGGGCAAAAATGGATGACTCGGAGCTGGAAGAAGAAAGAAGATTATGTTATGTGGGGATGACTCGTGCCATGGAAAGGTTGTATTTAACAGGCGCTCAAAGAAGAATGCTGTTTGGCAACTTGCAGTATAATGCCTTTTCGAGGTTTTTAGAGGAAATCCCCGAGTGCTATAAGAGAGTTTACGATATGGCTTTAGATGAAGAGGTGTTGACTGATGTTGGTCATAGGGCTAACTGGAGATATTGGAGCAGGTAAAAGCACCGTCAGTAGCTTGCTTGAAAGGATGGGAGCCGTTGTTGTAGATGCTGACAAGATAGTAAGGCAAATATGGACAAGGCCCGAAATAATAGAGGCGGCAAGCAAACGCTGGGGGAAGGATATATTGGATGAAAATGATCGCATACTACCACATGTCGTGGCCTCTAAGGCTTTTTATGACGAGACGGAGTATAAATGGTTGTGCGAACTGATTCATCCTTCGGTCATGGTGGAGATGGAAAAGGCGTTATCGGGCGATAATGGCCTAAAAGTTTTTGAGATACCTTTACTTTTTGAGGTTGGCAAACCTGAGTGGGTAGACTTTGTGGTTTACGTGACCGCTTCTAAAGAAGCAAGATCAAAAAGAAACCTTATAAGAGGTTTAGACGAAAAGGCCATAGCCTTGAGGGAAAGGTGGCTTTTGCCGGCCGAGGAAAAAAAGAAAATGTCAGATTGGGTTATAGAAAACGACGGTGACCTGCAATCTTTGAGGGAAAAGGTAGATGCCTTGGGAGATCTTCTTTTAAAGCTTGCCTATCCAATAATGGTTTCAGTAACCTGTGGAGGAGAAGAAGAAGCCGTTAATATTGCAAGAGAATGCATTGAAAAAAAGCTAGCCGCGTGTGCCAACATCCATCCCGCAAGAAGCATCTATCTATGGCAAGAAAATGTTGAAGATGAAGAGGAATGGGAGGTCAGTCTTAAATCTCTTCAATGCAGATTATATCCCTTAAGAAAAACTATCTTGGAAAAGCACAGCTATGACACACCTGTTATTCTGGTTCATCCCTTGAAATGGGTGAACCCCAAAGCTTTGCTGTGGCTTAAGGGGGTTTTGGGTATTTGAAGGTAATCACTACTCACATCGGAGCGGATTTTGATTCGCTCGCGAGCATGATAGCTGCTGCAAAGTTATATCCGGGAGCGGTTCCCTGCTTTTCGGGCTCGGCATCGAGAAACGTCAGGGACTACTTAAAACGCTATCAGAGCAGATATAAAGTTCTAACCCCCCGCAAGGTAAAGATGGACGAGGTTACGACCTTGATAGTCGTAGATACCCGTTCTGCGTCGCGCATAGGACCCTTCGCGGCACTTGTTGGGAAAAAAGACGTGACGATTCATGTATACGATCACCATCCCGGCGACGTATTAGATGAGTTGCCAGCTTCTTATAGCAGGGTGGAAGTCCTAGGGGCGTGTACGACTTTGCTCGTGGAGGTCATTCTGGAAAGAGGGATAGCAATCTCCCCTCACGAGGCTACTCTTTTTGCCATGGGTATATATGAAGATTCGGGAGCTTTGACCTTTGGAAGTACTTGCAGGAAAGATTACGAAATTATCGCCACATTAAGGGAATTAGGAGCCGATATGACCCAAATTCCCATTTTCGTTGAGCAATCCCTCACGTCGGCCGAGAAACAGTTATTAAACGAACTCATAGACAATTCATGGGAAAGGTACATAAATGGGGCCAAAGTTGTCCTGTCTGCCTTGAACGCGACCCGATACGTCGAAGGTCTATCTTTATTTGCGCATCGCTTGCGCGACTACTTTGACGCAGATGTTGCTGTATGCGTCGTTTCCATGGGGCAAAGAACCTATATAGTTGCAAGAAGCAAAGAGGAAATCTTAAATGTGTCCGACTTTTTGGCGCAGTGGGGAGGGGGAGGACATCCTCAGGCCGCATCAGTGACACTTGAACGTACCAATCCTTATATTTTAATAAAGGAAGTCGAAGATAAGTTAGCCCGAGATATCAAGCCCCTTTTGACGGTGGCCAGCGTTATGACAAGCCCCGTAATGGCCATAGATCCTGATCTTCAGGTGGATGAGGCTTATAAGCTCATGATTCGCTACGGTCATTCGGGATTGCCCATTGTTCAAGATGGCAATCTCATAGGCATCATAACCCGTAAAGACCTGGATAAGGCACATCTTCATGGCTTTGGCAGTGCCAAAGTGCGGGAATTTATGACCGAAGGAGTCATCACCGTCCATCCTGAAGCGTCTGTTTCAGAGGCCCATAGGCTGATGGTATTTCACAACATAGGTCGCCTGCCCGTTAAAGAAAACGGCTTGCTTGTGGGCATTATAACCAGGACTGACTTACTTCGGGCACTTTATCCCATTTCTGTGCCCCCTGAGGAAAGGTCTCTGGGGTCCGTTCTTCCTTGGACAGAAGATGTTTCAGAGCTCATGGCGCAAAGACTATCGCCGTGGATTACTCAAACTCTCAGGCGCTTGGGCAAGCGCGCAGAAGAAATGTCACTTAAGGCCTACGTTGTGGGTGGTTTTGTGAGGGACTTATTATTGGGCAAGGAAAACCAAGACCTGGACATCGTAATTGAGGGCGACGCGATCTCTTTTATCAAATCGTGGGAAACCGATGGCTGCACGGTCGCTGTGCATGAGCGCTATAGGACAGGAACAATAGTTTTTCCTGGGAATAAGAAAGTTGATGTCGCCACAGCTCGCAGAGAATTTTACGAATATCCCGTTGCACTGCCCAAGGTTGTAGGCGATAGCCTGAAACATGATCTTTACAGGAGGGATTTTACGGTCAATTCCATGGCCATATCTATTAACGAAACTTCATGGGGCACATTGATCGATTATTTTGGTGGACGGCGAGACCTTCAAGAAAGACAGTTGCGCGTTTTGCATAATTTAAGTTTCGTTGAAGATCCCACTCGAGTTTTGAGAGGTCTTAGGTTAAAACACAGGCTTGGTTTTGAATTCGAGGATAATACCTACAGGTTAATAATGAGTGCTGTCAAAGGTGGATTGCTAGGGCTACTTTCTGGTACCAGAGTTAAAAATGAGCTCAAACTGATCTTTCTTGAGGAGAAGGTTTATCCAATCGTGCTTGAAATGGTACGACTTGGGATCTTTGAAGCTTTGTTCCCTGGGATTAAGATAGATCGCAATTGCCTTCGAATTGTCCGCAGATTGTCTTTCTTTATGCGCCGCCTTCGCTACGATTTGCCCCATATGGAAGAAAAGGTTTGGTTGGCCTTTCTGGCGGCGATAATTTTTTCATCGGTAGAATGGGTGCAAAACGCGACGCTTGATAAACTTCATTTGTCCAAATTGGACAGAGAGATTATAGAAAAGGCTTTAGATGATCTTGGAACCGCAGAAAACGCCATTGGAGGACGGGGCATGAGAAGCCACGATGAGATTTATCTTTTCTTGGCAGATGTACCTTATGTGACTGCACTTTTCTGGGCTGCAGCTACGGAACAATGGCGCGTTAGGAGGAGAATTTTGCTGTTTCTGACGCGGCTTCACAGAGTACATCCTATACTTATGGGAAGAGATTTGGTAGAGTTAGGCTATCCCAGAGGTCCCATAATTGGAAAGATACTAGACGAGCTTTTACGGGCTCGACTTAGAGGGGAAGTTGAAACTAGGGAGGACGAAATCAAATGGGTGAAAAAGCGCTATCCGTTGTATGCTTTAAAGAAAGGGTAAAGATATGATGGGATTTCCAAACTGGGTAGATCTTCTGTTGAGCTTGCCGGCCGTATTGTGGGCCATCACTTTTCACGAATATTGCCACGGTTATGTGGCCTATAAATTGGGCGATGATACCCCCTTGAAATCGGGGCGTCTCACTTTGAACCCTTTAGCGCACTTAGACCCCATCGGAGCGCTCATGCTTCTCATATTTCGATTTGGTTGGGCAAAGCCCGTGCCCATCAGCACTAGGAACTTTAAAAACCCAAGAAGAGATCTTGCCCTTGTCTCGCTTGCCGGTGCTGCTGGCAACTTAATCACGGCTATCGTTTGTGCCTTGATCGTCAGGTTGTTTCCCGCCATATTTTTTAGGAATTTTGCCCTTTCAAGATTTATATTACTCATGATCATGATCAACGTAGGGCTAGCGGTATTTAATTTGCTTCCCATACCACCCCTTGATGGCTCAAGGATCCTTTACGTCTTTTTGCCCCCTAAGGCAATGAAGGTTTATCTTTATCTTGAACGGTACGGCGTTTTGATAATACTGGTTTTAGTTATGCTGGGCGTTATTCAAGCGATTATGACGCCCGTGATCATGGCTATATTTCGGATCATGTTATAATAAATTGAAACTTATTTTTATAAGAGGTTTAATATGAGAATATTAGTCACCAATGATGATGGTGTTCTCTCCCGTGGGATAATAGTTTTAGCCACCTTTTTGCAAAGTGGAGGGCATGAGGTCATCGTCGTAGCTCCCGAGAGACAGCATAGCAGCGGAGGGCACGCCCTAACCTTGCATCGTCCCTTGAGATTGTGGCAAGTGAGCAATGGTCCCTATCCGTCAGGAATTGTTGTTTACGCTTGCAATGGGACGCCTGCTGACAGCGTAGTGCTCGGACTCGAAGAGTTAGATCCTTCCGTAGAACTTGTATGTTCGGGAATAAACATTGGTCCAAATTTGGGCGATGATCTAACATATTCCGGGACTGTTGCAGCTGCTATGGAAGGGGTAGTGCTCGGACGCCCTTCTATAGCCTTTTCTCTGGACTGTGAAGACGAAGAAAGCGCTAATTTCAGTACCGCTGGTATGGTTTCGCTGAAATTAATCCAGTGGCTTCAAAGTCATCCCTTGGGTAAAGGGTTGCTTTTAAACGTCAATATACCGAATAAAGATGCAAAAGCCATTTCTGGGCTTAAGGTCACTAAAAAAGGCCTTAGAATATACGAGGGAAAGGTCAGTAAATTACGAGACCCGCATGGCAGAGTCTATTATTGGATAGCAGGCAAACCGGCAGATCAACTCATTGAGGGTACCGACGTTTGGGCAGTGGCAAATGGCTATGTTTCGATTACGCCGGTGCATTTGGACATGACTCATTACCCTTCTCTGCAAAAGTTGAAGAATGAAGGACTGGAGGAAGTGATGTTATAAATGCCGTGGGTGGAGTTGCCTCATACTGCGGATGCTGGCTTAGAAATAAAAGCTTCAGACGCCGAGAGCCTGATAACGGAATCGGCCAAGGCGCTGTGTTCTTTTATATTCGGCGAATTTTTGGAAACTTCAAAGTCACAGTCTGGCGAAGAATACGTTGTAGAACTTGATTGCATCGATCTACTCGAGCTTTTCGTGTCTTGGCTGAATGAACTTCTTTTTATATATGAGGTTAAAGGGAAGATATTTTTGCCCGAGAATGTAGAAATTGACTTGCAGGGTGTTAAGCTTCTTGCGAGGGGAACACTGCAAGATGCGCCTCGCCCCGTAAGGGCAGTTAAGGCCGTGACTTACGGAGGTGCCGAGATCAAGAGTGAACCAATATGGAAATTTAGAGTGTATCTCGACCTGTAGAAAGGAGGTGTTTCCACTATGGCGTTAAAGAGATTGGATCACGTCAGGTGGATGTTGGAAAAGGATTTCAAGGCCGGGATGAGAGTCACAGGGCTCATATACGGAGACTCCTACATAATTCAGGGTTTGGAAGAGGAGGGAGCCTTGGAACAAGTTGCAAACGTGGCATGCTTGCCCGGAATTTTAAAGCACAGCTACGCTATGCCAGACATTCACTGGGGATACGGGTTTCCTATAGGTGGAGTTGCAGCCTTCTCTATGGAAGAGGGAATTATTTCCCCTGGAGGGGTTGGTTACGACATATCCTGCGGCGTTAGGGTGATGTTGACTTTTTTAGATGAGGATGAAGTGGCATCCTGCATAGATGAGTTAGCGGCTGCGATATTTTCCAAGGTGCCCTGCGGCGTAGGTTCCAAGGGAGCCTTGAAAATAAGCGAGGCCGAGCTGTTAGAAGTGCTAAAGCAGGGGGCTGCATGGGCCGTTAAAAAAGGATACGGCGAACGGGAGGATCTTGAATGCATAGAAGATGGAGGCAAGCTTCCTCACGCTGATCCAAGTGCCGTCTCAAGGAAGGCACTGGAAAGAGGCAAGCCTCAACTAGGTACTTTGGGTAGCGGCAACCACTTCCTTGAGATCCAGGTGATAGATGAAGTTTATGATGAAAATGTAGCAAGGCAACTCGGCTTAAATTTGGGACAAGTCACGGTGATGATTCACTGTGGCAGCCGAGGGCTGGGACACCAGGTATGCGATGATTACATAAAGGTCATGCTTAGGGCAATGAACAAGTACGGCATAAGCGTCCCCGATCGACAATTATGCTGTGCACCTTTAAAATCAGAAGAGGCGAAAAGCTACTTAGGTGCCATGCAGGCTGCAGCAAATTATGGCTTGGCCAATAGAGAGGTAATAGGCCAACTTGTAAGGGATGTATTTAGCAGGTTTTTCCCAAAAACTGACTTGAAGCTTCTTTACGACGTTAGTCATAATATAGCCCATATCGAAAAACATGAAGTTGACGGCAAGCTCATGGACGTGTGTGTTCACAGAAAGGGCGCAACCAGAGCATTCCCTCCTGGACATCCGTCTTTACCTGAAAAGTTTCGTCAAGTTGGACAACCGGTGATAATACCGGGCAGTATGGGCACGGAAAGCTATATCCTGGTTGGAACAAAGAGGGGAATGGAAGAGTGTTTTGCTTCAACATGCCATGGCGCAGGAAGGGTGATGAGCAGAAGGTCCGCCATGAAAGACGAACAAGCGGATACTGTTTTAAAAAGGCTTGAAGAAAAGGGCATAAAAGTTATGGCCGAACAAATAAGGACTGTAAGAGAAGAAATTCCAGAGGCTTACAAGGACGTATCGCGCGTTGTAGATGTCGTTGAAAAAGCGGGAATAAGCAGAAAAATTGCCCGAGTACGTCCTCTAGCGGTCATCAAAGGTTAAAGTGCGTAAAATCATTGAATAATCGCATTTAAGAAATACAGAGACGAGGCCAAAGAATGGCTTTCATTGGCCTCGTCTTTTAAATTCATATTTCTAGCACTTACTTAAGGAACTTAAGGATTTTTCTTTCCTGTTAGCTCGTCGACCTTAATTTTCCAGACCAATACGCGATCCAACATGGCCTTGGAAAATTCAAATCGCTCAGAAGTGTAGTGTCCCATAAAGGTTTCAAGAGCCTTTGTTTTTTCGGCTACATCTTCGACGAATTCCACGACACCCGATCCCATAACGCTGCGATAATGAGTTGTCCAATCACATGATCTCGATCCCTCTATTATTTCCCATTGTGGAACTATGCAAAATGAAACCTGAGGGTTTTGTTTGGCAAATTCCACCTTTTTCCCCTCTCGAGCAGAATGAAGATAAAGATATCCGCTTTGCCATGCGTAATGCATGGGCACCACATAGGGTTCGTTTTCTTTGCAAAGAGCCAAATAGCAAACTTTCCCCTCTTTTAAGATTTCTTCAATTTGTTTTGCATCGGTTATTTCGCGATCTTTCCTTCTCAAAGCAGTCCCTCCTTCTTGTACCTGAAATGTTTAGTTACCAAACGGCAATGTGTCCGTCAGTTCGAGGTTCTGTAGCACAGCAATAAGTCCCGTGCTCTGTCTTCCATATTATTTGACCTCTACCGAAGGAGTGGTGCTCCAACTCCACTTTCACGTCGTGTCCTATTCTGGACAAAGCCGCCGGAATGTTTTCGGGTGTTCCGTATTCTATCGATACCACGTTGTCTTTGATCCACTGCCAGCGCGGTGCATCCAATGCCTCTTGAGGGTTAAGATGGAAATCCAGTAAATTTGCCAGAACTTGCACATGAGCTTGAGGTTGCATGTATCCTCCCATGATTCCAAAGGGCCCGATGGGCGATCCGTTTTTTGTTAAAAATCCCGGAATGATCGTATGATAAGGGCGCTTTCGGGGGGCAAGGGCGTTAGGGTGTTTAGGGTCTAAAACGAAGCAATGCCCTCTATTGTGTAATGCAATTCCGGTGCCCGGCACTACAAGACCAGACCCAAATCCCATGTAGTTGCTTTGAATGTAAGAAACCATGTTGCCTTCCTCGTCGGCTGTAGCGAGGTACACTGTATTGCTTTCTGGGACGATACCTGGACCATAAATCTTAGCTTTTTCGCTTATTTCATTTCTCCTTTTTTGGCCGTAGTCTTCGGATAATAGCTTAGTTATAGGTATATGAGAATAACTGGGGTCTCCTATTAGTGACAAACCATCGGCAAAGGCCAGCTTAATGGCCTCTATTTGAAGGTGATAAGATCTGGGATCCTCTTTGTAGATCATTTCGTATCCTTTTAGTATGTTGAGGGCAATTAAGGCTACAAGTCCCTGTCCGTTAGGAGGAAGTTCCCATACATCTATCCCCCTGTAGTTAATGTGCAGTGGCTCTACCCATTCGGGCTCGAAGGATTCAAAGTCGCTTAAATCAAAATAACCGCCGGTTTGGCGAGAGAAACGCACGATTTTTTCCGCCAGCAAACCCTTATAAAATGAATCCGCCCAAGTATCTCCTATTTCTTGTAGGGTATTTGCCATTGCTTCACATCTCCAAATCTCTCCGGGAAGGGGAGCTCGTCCAAGGGGCGCAAAGGTCTCAAACCAGTGCTGAAATACATCATCTTTTGCGACCTCTTGATACCACTCAAAACGTCTTTTCCAGTTTTTCGTCAATTCCGGGGAAAGGGGATAACCTTCCCTAGCATATTGAATGGCTGGTTTTAAAACTTCGTTTAAAGGCAATTTGCCGAAGCGCTTTACTAGGGTGGCCCAGGCTGCTGGAACACCGGGGACGGTAACGGCGGGCCAACCGATGGGAGGGATTTCATCATATCCCTCGCTTTTTAGTTTTTCGATAGAAATGTTCTTTGACGCAGGGCCGCTGGAATTTAGGCCGTATAATTTATTGTCAATGCAAACTATACAAAAAGCATCCCCGCCTATGCCATTAGAAGCCGGTTCTACGACTGTCAGGCATGCGGCTGTAGCTACTGCAGCGTCTACGGCATTCCCGCCTTTCTTTAAGATCTCAAGTCCAGCCTCAGCTGCTAAAGGCTGTCCAGTTGCGACCGCCCCTTTTTTGGCGAATACGAGGTTTCGCCGTGACGGATATTTATGTGAATAAGGATCAAACCACATAAAAATCACCTCGCATGGTATATTTTAATTAGTATAAACTAATATTCGAAAAGGGGGGTGATGTAAATTGTCCGATATTTTTGACGTTCAAATGGCGGAAACCTATGACGATTGGTACAAGACGCCAAAAGGTAGGCTGGTAGATAAGATCGAGAAAGAGGTCATATACGAATTTTTAAAGCCCCAACCGGGGATGAAGATCTTAGACATAGGGTGTGGAACGGGAAATCTTTCTTTGGAATTAGCCAAATTGGGAGCCGAAGTTACAGGTGTCGATATTTCGGAAGCCATGCTGGTTAAAGCGCGCGAGAAGGCTGCCAAGGAAAATCTCTGCATAAGCTTTTGCCGTGCCGATGCGAACAACCTGCCCTTCGAGGATGAGACCTTCGATGCAGTAGTTTCTCTTTCGGCCCTAGAATTCGCCTCTGATTTAAAGAAAACTCTATTAGAAATTTATCGCGTGCTAAAACCGGGCGGTCGCATGGTAATCGGTCTTATTGGAGGAGGAAGCGCCTGGAGCATGTATTACGAGGAAAAGGCCAAGAAAGATTCTGAAAGTGTCTTTAGACATGCCCACTTTCGAACGTTAGATGAACTTATTGCTGCCATGCCTGGTGAAAACGTTCAGGGCAAGGCGGTTTTATTCGTTCCTCCGGATTTTAATTTCGAGAATGTGGAAGAGGCACTGGTACTGGAAGAAAAAGCTCAAAGGCAGGGCAGGACCGATGGTGGGTTCATTTGTGCCGTGTCTTATAAGCCTTTACCTAAAAGAAAGGAGCTTGATTGAGAATGGGTCATACTGCTTTTTTAATTATCGACATGCAAAATGATTTTTGTTTGCCAGGGGCGCCCTTTGAAGTGAAAGGCGCGATGGAGGTGGCAAAAAAGATACGTGAAGCCTTGCAAGCTTGCCGAAAACACGGGCTGTACGTTGTACACGTATTCCGCTATTATCGGCCCGACGGAAGCGACGTTGAAATCACCAGATACGATAAGTTCGTGCAGGTCGGTGGGGCCTTGATCGAAGGGACGAAGGGTGGAGAAATTGTCGATGAGCTTAAACCCATAGAAGGCGAATACCTAATTTGCAAGAAGCGATGGAGCGCTTTCTTTCAGACCGAACTAGACAATCTTTTAAAGCGCCTTGGCGTGGATCAGGTCGTCGTTACGGGAGTTCAAACGCCTAATTGCATCAGGGGTACAGTCTGGGACGCTAACTCCCTGGATTACGAAGTTATCGTCCTTACCGATGGGACGGGAGCCAGCAGTCCAGAGGTTCATGAAGCAAATCTCAATGATATGAAAAACATCGGCATTAAGCTGATGACGGTGGAGGAGTTCATCAAGAGCTTGCCCAATCCACCGAAAGACGATTTAGTAGAAAAAATTAGAAACAACGTATTGAAAGCAAAATTAGAAAGTAGAACGTAATAGGACATAAAGCAAATGAGTTCAATGGATTGAGGGTGTTTTTCAGCACCCTCTTATTTTTTTGATTTCCCTTTGAAACCCCCCTATATCGATATGCCAGTTGATAATCATTTTAAGAAAGCTAAATTAACGAGATATATACGATATGGTGCAAAGCGTTCTCACATGTTTATTTTATTTTAATTTCTTATTAGCTTCTTGACATAAGAGATCAATTGTGTTAATCATATAACTAATAGGAATGCAGTATATGGTATTCCAATCATTGCCTTTAAAGTCCACTGAGGAGAGGGGGTTAACAGATGCAAGTAAATTTTTTTATGTGGATTTGTGCGTCTCTTCCCATATTGGCCATTCTTATCTTGATGGTGGGGTTTAAATGGAGTGCTTCAAAAGCGGGACCGACAGGTTTTTTTGTCGCACTCGCGGTTGCCGTTCTGGTATTTAAAGCAAACTTTCATTTGTTGGCCAATTCAAATGCAAAAGGTTTTGTAATGGCATTTTACGTATTGTACATTGTATGGGGTGCTTTACTGCTTTATAATGTTGTAGATATAACTGGTGGAATAGAAAGCATTGGCGCCACCTTTATGGCAATGACGAAGAACAAGATATTGCAGCTTTTAATGATCGGTTTTGCCTTTGTCACCTTTTTACAGGGAGTTGCGGGGTTTGGCGTTCCTGTAGCTGTGGGGGCGCCTTTGTTAATCGGTATGGGATTTGACCCCGTCACTGCCGTAGCTGTAGCGTTAATCGGGCATGCTTGGGCAGTTACTTTCGGTGATATGGCTGCTTCTTTCGCAAGTTTGCAGCAGGCTACGGGGTTGTCTGCAGCTGACTTGGCTCCTTGGTGCGGATTTTTTATCACTTTAGCAGGAATATTTTGCGGAATGTTCGCGGTGCATGCTTACGGGGGCACAAAAGCTCTGCGTCAAGGAATTGTACCTACACTCGTAGTTTCCCTATCAATGTCTATCTCGCTTTGGTTTATAGCCCAATGGGAACCAACGTTGGCCACTTTTTTGTCCGGGATCATTGGAATGGTTGTTACCGCTGTCTTATCAAGGGTTAAGGTATACAATACCGAGGCCGCGGTAGAAGCTTCGGCCTCTGCAGGTCACTTAACTTCAAATCCCGTAACTGCAAAGGGTAAGGTAGTGGAAAAAAAGATGCCCTTTAACCTCGCCTTTGCTCCGTATTATTCCCTGATCATCATTGTTTTATTTGTCAAGTTTGTGCCCGGTGTTGAGGATTGGCTAAAAAATCTATTAGTTCTCAAACTTAAATTCGGGGAATACTCCACAGGACTTGGTTGGGTTACGCCGGCTGGATCTTCTACAAGTGTCGGTATTTTTTCTCATGCAGGTGCGTTTCTTTTCTATGCATCTTTTATTGGCATACTAATATATCGTGCTAAAGGTATTTGGAAAGCAGGTATGTTCAAGAAACTTCTATCCAAAGTTGTAAAAGGAGGGGTTAACTCCAGTATTGCTACAACTTCTATGGTACTTATGGCTTTTATAATGGTCGAATCTGGTATGACTTACATGTTGGCAAAGGGTGTAGCTGATGCATTGGGTTCTATATATCCTATCTTTATTCCTTTAGTCGGGGTACTTGGAGCATTTATGACAGGAAGTAACACCAATTCCAACGTGATGTTTGGAGCCTTTCAGGTGCAAGTCGCAAATATCCTTGGCATTAGTACGTTAATTAGTGCCGCTGCCCAAACTGCAGGCGGTTCCATAGGCAGCATGTTGGCTCCATCTAAAGTTATAGTGGGCACCTCGACGGTTGGGCTAACCGGACGCGAAGGGGAAGTCATAGGTAAAACGTTAAGATATTGCGTTACCTTAGCGCTGATCCTAGGAATTGTGGGTTGGGTCATGTTGTTTATATTATGCAGGCACGTTTATTAGGATATAAATGGAGGGAGATTTATAATGAGCGGCAAAAAGTCCAGTCCGGTGTTACTGGGATTCGCGCTTCTTGGAATGCTTATTGCACCTCCTCTTTTGCTGTATCCGGCAGTCATTAAGGAGAATGTTGCCTTAGAAGTGATTGGATATCTCGTTCTTGTCATATCAATGTTGATTCCCATTTTTAAAGGGTAATCTCAATATCCATATTGCACTTGACGCGAATGAAAAAATGAGTTATCTTTGAACAAGGATTGGCATACCGTATTCCAAATGCGTGAAAAGGATACAAGAAGATGCAGGAAGGGATAGAAAGGTGAATAAATACCACTTTTATGTTGCAGAGGGCTTGCCAGAAGATAAGGGAAAAGACATAGTAAGAATGGATCCCGAGGATATGAAAAACCTTGGAGTCCAGACTGGAGATTTCCTCTTGATTAAAGGAAAATCGCAAGTAGCTTTAAAGGTTTTTCCTTGCCCGACAAATTTTCGAGGAGCCCGTTTGATCCAAGTTGACAACATAGCTCGAGAGAATTTGGGGGTCAGCATTGGAGATCCAGTTGAAGTAGAAAAAGTAGAACCCACTCCCTTGAAGACGGTTATGTTGGATAGAGGAGGGCTTGCTCCTGATGAAATACCTTCACAAGAGGAACTTAAAAGGCACTTGTTAGGCCGGGCTGTCATTATTTCAAATAAAGTCCCGGTCGTGCTTTATGGTGGAAGTGCTATAGCCCTGAGGGTACAAGGTATGGCGCCTCCAGTGGAGATAGGACTTGTTACAAAAGACACCGCCATCATTTTGGTAGATCAGACTTTGGATTCTAAAAGAGATAGCGTGAGCTACGAAGATATAGGAGGCTTGGATGAGGAAGTTAAAAAGGTAAGAGAGCTTGTTGAACTTCCGCTTACACGTCCTGATCTTTTTAGAAAAGTTGGTATTGAACCGCCCAAGGGTATTTTACTCTACGGGCCTCCTGGCACGGGCAAAACCTTGATAGCTCGTGCCGTTGCGTCCGATTCCAGGGCTTATTTTATAGCAATTAATGGCCCTGAAATCATGAGCAAGTATTATGGAGAAAGTGAAGCCAGGTTAAGAGAGATTTTCGAGGAGGCCAGAAAGAACTCGCCGGCGATAATCTTCATCGATGAGTTGGACGCCGTTGCACCAAAGCGCTCAGAAGTTGTCGGTGACGTCGAAAAAAGGGTTGTGGCGCAGCTACTTTCTTTGATGGATGGCCTAAAATCACGAGGTGACGTAATAGTTATAGGTGCTTCAAACATGCCCGAGTTGTTGGATCCCGCTTTACGAAGGCCGGGCCGATTTGACAGGGAAATCTTTATCGGTGTTCCCGGCACACGAGGAAGAGAAGAGATACTAAAGATCCACACAAGAGGGATGAGCCTGGCACCCGACGTCGATCTCAAAAAAATTGCGTATCTGACACATGGGTATACAGGAGCTGATCTTGCCCAGCTTTGCAAAGAAGCAGGCATGCGCGCCCTCGGGCGTTATATGGACAGACATGAAGTTGGAGATGTTATTGTCACTAAAGAAGACTTTGAAAACGCTTTAAAGGCAATTGAACCCTCTGCCCTTAGGGAAATGGTCGTGGAAGTCCCTTCAGTCGGATTCGAAGATATAGGCGGTTTAAACGATATCAAAAAAAATCTTTTAGAGCTTGTCAAAATACCGCTGCAACATAGCGAGGAATATGAAAGTTATGGTTTAAAAAAGGCCAGATTTATATTTTTCTTAGGTCCTTCAGGAGTTGGCAAGTCATTGATGGCAAACGCCATTGCTAAAGAAGCAGGTCTTAACCTCATACACATAACCCCTCCCATGCTAATATCCCACAAAATCGGCATTGAACAGTCCATAAGTGACGTATTTAAGCTGGCTAAAAGAGTTTCTCCTTGTGTGCTACTTTTCGATCGAATAGATGGTACTGTTCAAACCCTTGGAGAGAGATTCACTAATCAGCTAATTATGGAACTTGATGCAAATAAAGAAGTGAATAATGTGATCATTGCGATAGCTAACTCCCTTAAAGGAATTGACCAATCTCTTATTTCTTCTAACAGATTAACCAAGATGTTTACCTTCAATATCCCTACCCTTGAAGAGAGAAAAGAAATTTTAGAAATCATTCTTAAAGATCTGCCCAACCACGAGGTATCGATTGAGTATTTGGCAGAGGTTACGGAAGGCCTGACTGGCGCTGACTTAAAAGCTATCATCGAAAAAGCTTGTCATAGGGTTCTTTCCAAAAAGATCCTAAACAGAGGAGGTGGGGTCCTGACAAATAAGGAGGTATTGGCTGTCTTGAAAGAGATTGATTTTAGACGGGAGGTGCAATTTAATGAATCTCGATGTCAAGAAGTTGTTTGAGGAACCGAGCCTTATTCAAATTACAACTTGGGCTCGAGGCGTTATCGAGAATAAGGACGCAAGGGATGTCGTTTTCGCGCTTGCTAATGCTGGATCTAAAGAAGGTAAATACGTTCAAGCATGGGAAAACTACGTCGATCTTCCCGATAGAGTTGGCGTCCCTGTTCGCGCATACGCCAGGATTAGTGATGAGCCGCTGCTAAGCAAATACGTATACGAAAATGAACACCCTGATGTCGTGGTATTGACTAATGAGGCTCTAGTAAAGGGAAACGACGTATTGCAAGGTATGAAGCCGGGTGGTGTGTTAATAGTCAACACAAAAAGAGACCCAGAATACATTTTGAAGTTTTTAAAGGACACGACCTATCTTGGAACGATCGGGTGCATCGATGCGACTGAAGTTGCCGGACACGTGCAAACACTTTCTGGAGCCGAAGGCGCAACTGATGCGTCAGGCATAGGCGTTGGCGTTGGAGCCGTTTTGGCCGGGGCCGTTGTGAAGGCAAAATCCATCGTTAAGCCCGAGAACGTGCTTTCCTCGGTTCAAAACGAGGAAGCTTGCCGATATGGTTATGATGAAGTTCGCTTAGTGACAGTAAATACGACATTCCCCGAGTTTAAACCGGCTCCTAAGAAGCCATTGGGACCAGAGGACCTTCCTTTTGCGGGCACTGTTCCTTCTGTTGATAAGGAAAACGAAAAGAGAATTACGGGTAATTGGAGGAGCGAACGTCCTGTATGGTCTAAAGAACGTTGTACTAACTGCTTGCTATGTTGGGTAAATTGCCCCGATTCAGTTGTGGTTTACAAGACACCTGAGGCTGCGGATTTCACTAATTTGAAATATTGCAAGGGATGTGGCATTTGCGCAGAAGTATGTCCAACTAAGGCAATAACCATGGTCCCAGAACTGGATTTTGAGGATTAGGAGGTGAGATCCATGGGAAAAAAGAGGCTTATATCTGGAGTTGTAGCCACTGCCGAAGCCGTAAGGCTTGCAGATGTAGACGTGATTACTTCGTTTCCTATAAGGCCCTATACAGGTATAATGTCTGAATTGGCAAGGATGGTGGCTGATGGAGAGTTGGACGCCGAGTTTATCCATGCTGATGGCGAACACGCCCAGCTCAGCATAGTGTATGGAGCATCGGCTGCTGGTGCGAGGACGTTTACTGGAAGCTCCGGAGTGGGAGTAACATATGCCATGGAGGTGTATTCTCCCATTTCAGGAGCAAGGCTGCCTGTTCATATGGCGATTGCAGATAGGACGCTTGATCCTCCCGGGGACTTTGGTTCTGAGCATACAGAGGCCGAATCATGCCGAGATCAATGCTGGATCCAGGGATGGGCGGCTACTCCCCAAGAGGCTCTTGATTTGACGTTATTGTATTACCGAATTGGCGAAGATCCCAGAGTGTTGCTCCCTCAGTATGCTTGTCAGGATGGTTACTTTGTCTCCCACATCGCCGGTGAAGTGGAAATCCCAGACGAAGGTCAAGTAAAAGAATTTTTGCCACCCTATAAGAACAAACATTCGCTCAATATTTCCGATCCTATGATAATAGGCGCTCAGATAGAACCTGAGATGGGACCGCCTCTTCAATATCAACGGTACATAGCCATCCAAGAAGCCAGAAAAGTAATAGCAGAAGCTTACAAAGAATTCGGAGAAATATTTGGTCGCAAGTACAGTCCTTTTGTCGAAGAATATATGACCGATGACGCTGAAGTTGTCATTTTCATTCAGGGAGCTCATTCAGTTACAGCCAGAAACGTTGCACTAAAACTTCGAAATCACGGAGAAAAGGTGGGCGTAGTGCAACTGCGCACCCTCAGGCCTTTCCCGACGGAAATTGTACGAGATGTTTTATCCAGGTTCAAAGCCGTGGGCGCGGTGGATAACTCCGTTAACTATGGCATTGCAGGCGACGGAGGAGTATTGCTGAGTGAAGCCAGGACGGCCTTATACGGATTGGGAGATAAAACGAAGACGGTTGGCTTTGTCGGGGGGCTTGGCGGTGAAGTCATTACCATGGAAGAGTTCTATAAGATGTACGCTAAGCTAAAAGAAATTGCAAAAACTGGCAAGGTCGAAAGAGATTCTTACTGGCTCCCGTACGAGCTTTAAAGGAGGTGAAGGTGATGTTGGAGACTATAAAAACGCTTCGTGATATGCCTAAGGAAGAATACTACGTTCCCGGACATAGGACGTGTGCAGGGTGTGGTCCTGCGTTGGTATATAGATTAGTGGCGAAGGCTGCGGGTCCAAATACCATCTTCGTGGGGCCTACCGGTTGTATGTACGTTGCAAACACAAGCTACGGTTGCGGTCCTTGGGCGGTGCCTTGGATCCATGCCCAAATTACAAATGGCGGAGGAGTAGCTTCGGGCATAGAAGCAGCCTATAAGGCCATGATGAGAAAGGGCAAATACACAGGTGAGCGTCCGCATGCGATAGTCATGGCTGGGGATGGAGGCTCTACCGATATTGGATTACAAGCTCTTTCGGGCATGATTTACCGCGGACATGATGTGCTTTACATATGCTATGACAATGAATCTTATGCTAATACGGGCATTCAGACTTCACCTACAACCCCTTGGGGAGCGGTTACTACGTTTACTCCCTCGGGCCCTGCGGTACCGGAAGGCAAAAGGCTATGGCCGAAGGACAATGCCCAGATGATAGCTCATGGGCATCCGGAGCTTAAATATTTGGCCACGGCCTCTCCCGCTTTCCCGGTGGATCTTTTCAATAAGGTTAGAAAAGGCCTTAATGCAGAGGGTCCGGCTTATTTGCACATCCAAGCTCCTTGCCCCAAGGGATGGCAGTTCCCTTCAAATAAAACCATTGAAATGGCAAAGCTTGCTTTGGATACGGGCATGTTTCAACTATATGAGCTTGAAGATGGCAAGTATAAAATGTCCTACATGCCTAAGGAGCGCAAACCCGTTGACGAATTCCTTAAGCTGCAGGGAAGGTTCAAGCACTTAAAACCTGAACATATCGAAAAAATCCAGAATTTCGTTGATCAGAAGGTCAAGGCAATAGAGATCGAAATAGCAGCTCTGTCGTAAGGTGTAGTTAAGTTGGATTAGCAGAAACAGGCCCTCATTTATATGAGGGCCTGTTTCCTTTCTATTCTATTTATCCTTCGTTGGAAGTTTCTTAACCTTATCGCCTTTCTTTACCTTACCGCCCTTGGTGACAGCGCAAAATATGCCCTTCTTTGGCATGATGCAGTCGCCGGTTATCCTGTAGATCTCACACTTGCTGTGACATTTTTTGCCGATTTGTGTCACCTCAAGCAAAGCTTCACCTACTTGCAACTTATCTCCGACAGATAAACTTTCCGTATTAAAGCCTTTTACCGTGATGTTTTCGGCAAAACTCCCTGCTTTAAGACCGGGGAGTTTTTCTTGTATTTCTTCTATGTCCTCAAGGGCGAGCAAGCTTACCTGCCTGTGCATGAAGCCTGCATGGGCATCACCTGCCAAGCCAAGGCCTTCGACGAGCAAGGCCTCGCCAACGTCTTCCTTGACGGTGCCCTTTTTCTTAGAAAAGCATACCGCCCACACTACGCCTTCGCACATTGTTTCGCTTCGCTTTCTTCCTGCTTGGCGTTGCTCTTTTTGGCCAAATAATCCTCTATGGCTGCCTTGATTCCTTCCTCGGCCAACAAAGAACAGTGTAGTTTTTGAGGTGGAAGCCCATCCAGTGCCTCGGCTACGTCTTTGTTGGTGACTTTAAGTGCTTCGTCTAGCGTCTTGCCCTTGACCATCTCGGTTACCATCGAGCTTGTTGCAATGGCAGCGGCGCAGCCGAAGGTCTCAAATTTGACGTCCACAATGCGATCATTTTCTATTTTTAAATATATTTTCATGACATCCCCGCAGACGGGATTGCCAACTTCGCCAACTCCATCCGCATTATCTATGCGTCCGACATTTTTAGGGTTCATAAAAAGATCTATTACTTTTTGAGAATACACATTTACTACCCCCTTTTGCCAAGAGGAGACATGGCTCTTAAAGACTCTACCACTTTCGGTAGGTTTTCCAAAACGTAATCTATATCTTCATCACTTGTATCTTTTCCTAAAGTCAGCCTTAAGGATCCATGAGCAATCTCATGTGGCAATCCTATGGCAAGGAGCACATGACTAGGTTCCAAGCTTCCTGACGTACAGGCAGAACCGCTGCTTGCCCCTATTCCCAATGCATCAAGGCGCAAAAGCATGGATTCTCCTTCAATGTAGTGAAAGCAGAAACTTGTATGAAAGGGAAGGCGATCAGTGCGATGACCCGTCAAGATAACATCATCGATGCGCTCAAAGATGCCGTCTATTAAACGATCGCGAAGACGTTTTTCGTTTTCGTTTTCATTGTTCGCGAGCCTTTTTGCGGCTAAAACCGCGGCTTTGCCGAATCCGACAATTCCGGCAGTGTTTTCAGTTCCAGAACGCAACCCTCTTTCTTGTCCGCCACCGTGAATCAAGGGCGCGATTTTAACCCCCTTCTTTACATACAACGCACCTACGCCTTTAGGGCCATACATTTTATGTGCAGCCATTGTCATCAAATCTATTGGAAGTTTTTTTACGTCAATGGGAAGATGCCCCGTTGCTTGAACCGCGTCAGTGTGAAAAAGCACTCCCTGTTTGCGGCAAATACTTCCTATTTGTTCTATCGGTTCGATAGTGCCTATTTCATTGTTTGCGAATTGTATAGTAACTAAAATTGTATCAGGCCGAATGGCTCGCTCGAGCTCATCCAATCTCACTATTCCATATTTGTCTACCGGTAAAATCGTGATATCAAAACCTTCTTTGCCCAGCCATTTGCATGCATCTAATACTGCATGGTGTTCTATGGCAGATGTTATGATATGATGTCCCCTATCTTTTCGTGCGTAAGCTATACCTTTTATTGCAAGGTTGTCTGCTTCGCTGCCACCGCCGGTAAAAATTACTTCCGTGGGGTCGGCATTTATTAATTGAGCTACTTGATTTCTTGCTTCGTCCAGGGTCTTTCGTGCCTTTCTGCCCCATGCGTGAAGGCTGTTTGGATTTCCGAAATCGGAAGTAAAATAAGGCATCATAGCCTCTAGTACATCATGGTCGACTGGCGTAGTTGCTGAATGGTCGAGATAAACAGAACGGCTCATTGTTTGCATCGCCTCTCTTTATTAGATTGACCTAACTTAAGTTTATTTTCTAAGAAGAGGATTGTCAAGTAAATGAAATAGAAATGTCTAGAAATTATTTTAAGAAAAGTACATAGAAGACGACCCATCGTGACTTTTAGTTTTACTTTAAGGGCTTGTCTTTGACTATAGCTGGCTTTTGGTATATAATGTGCCAAATGGCAATGTTATTATGCAATTTTATGGAAAATAGGAGATGAAGCATGGAAAAGGCAAGCGTTATAAAACCACTAGTTGATACTAACATAAGCGACAAGGTGTTTGCTGTGCTCAAGACCGCCATTCATCGTGGTGAGTTACAACCGGGTGATCCTCTTATTGAACGCGATCTTGCCGAAAAACTCGCGGTATCACGCACGCCAGTGCGTGAAGCAATACAGCGCCTGAAAACGATGGGATTAGCGGTTCAAGTGTCGAGAAAAACAGTGATAGTGGCAAAACCTACGCCAGAGGAAGTATTGGATACATTCCATGTTCGTGAGGTCCTTGAAGGGCTTGCGGCTAGTCTTGCAGCGACTAACGCGACACCCGATGATCTTGCCTACTTTGGCAGCTTGGTTGAAGATATGGAACAGTGCATCAATGTAAATGACGACGATAAGTTAGAAGAACTTCACATGCTTTTTCATGAAAGATTATATCGAGCTTCTGGAAATAAAAAATTATGTCAACTGCTCATGGATTTAAGGGATTGTATAAAAGCCTATACTCGTATTGGATATGCATTCCCGGGCAGAAAATCGGAGGCGGCCCTAGAACATAGAAAAATATTGGATGCATTGGTTTCCAAAAACCCCAGAAAGGCCGAAGAGTGGGCTAGAAAACACATCAAAAGATCAAAAGAAGCATATATAAAGGAATTACAAAAAAATTCGTAAAGGCCATAGAAAGCATCAAAGGCGGCTTATTTTCGTTTGTTGCAATTTTCTTTTTAAGCGTTCATAACTAAAATTGCGAGCGATTACGAGGTTTTTGTATTTAGTAAGTCAAGGTGAACAAAAGCACAAACAAGCTTAATTTTGCGTGATAACATAATAACAAATTGGCATTCAAACAGACAGCGTTCAACCCAGGCTTTTATGGGATCGCTCTTCTCTAAATTGACGAGAAGAGCGATGTTTTTTTACTGCCTATGGCAGTAGATAAATTTCACGCTAACTTTATACTTCAATTATGCACTCATGTTTTGCTTCTTCTTTATCGTATAATACCTTTTTATTTACGGTGTCTTTTTGTTGGGTCAAGTCCATAATTTCCGTCAAATTACCCCCTGATTAAATCTGGAGGTTAAATTCCCGCTATTACTGGAGCTACTTCACCTATTTCACAATGTTGTTTATGTTTTTGTCTCTGTTCCTGTTTTTTCCATTCTCGAAGTACTTCTTGTCTCATATCCTTTCAGGTTAATTCCCAATCATTCACTAAATAACCACAAGCTACATACAGTTGTCGCTCATGTTTAATATCCCCTGGCTCAGTAGCTTTCCTATCTTGGTATCTAAGTATTTAGGTATCTAAGTATTTATTTCCCCCGAATTTATTGCCATTTAGAGGGATCATCTGCCAGTGTTTATAACCTCTAGTCGTGGTGTAGGAGACTTCTTTTTAAGTAGTTTGGACGGCTCTTGCTATCATTGTATTTTTACGTCATATTTTCACGCTGAAGATTAAAGATTATAGAGAAGAAATGCTTGACAAAAGATACTTAGTATGTATACTTGGATCCGGGATCCAAGTATACATACGCTTGAAAGTAGTCATGATTTTCAAATTTAAAAAATGGCTAACTTTTAAGGGGGGAATAATAACAAATGGAGAGCTTTAAATTCATTGAACCAATACAATACAATGACTTCCGTCCTGTCAGAGAACTGGTTCTTGAACGTTTACGAGAAGCCATATTAAATAGGACCTTGAAACCGGGAGATCGCATAGTTGAGGCCGAACTAGCTCAAGTATTTAACGTGAGCCGCACCCCAGTAAGAGAAGCATTGCGTGTGTTAGAAGCTGAGGGGCTTTTAAGGAGAATTCCAAGGAAAGGTCTCTTCGTCAGGGGCATCACGAGAGAGGATGTGGTTGAGATTTACTCCATACGAATTGCCCTTGAATCGTTGGCAGTATCTATAGCCGTTGAGCGCATAACTCCTGTTGAAATTAGCAGGTTAGCTAAGCTGGTCGATCAGATGAAAAAATATACGGAGTCCAAGGAGTCCGACAAACTGTTTTCGGTGTGTCAGGAATTTAACGATATTTTGGTGAGGGCTTCTAGAATGCCAAGGCTCATTAAGCTTGTGAAGGTTTACATGGAATATTTAGAGCAATTCCGTGCTATTTCGATGGCAAAACACGAAAGGCAAGTGGCAGCCTTGAGAGAACATGAAGAGATTTTGCGAGCTGTGGTCAATAGGAATCCACAAGAAGCTGAAATGGCTGTTAAAAGACACCTGCAAGGTGCTTTAGAAGCGTTCTTGAAGGAAGAGAGAATTTGCGATACTCAGAAGTTAACGGATAGGCGGTGAAGTGGTTATTATGAGAGAGCTTCGCATTCTCGCCCCAAATGGAATGTTGGGTTACGGCTTCCCTGTCAAGTGGTTTAAACGGGCTTTGTCCATGAACCCTCATGCGATAGCCGTAGACTCCGGATCTACTGACAGTGGACCTCACAAGTTGGCGATGGGCGTCATGACCTGTTCTAAAGAGGCTTACACTAAAGACATATCGCTCCTCTTGGATGCCGTAAGCGAAAAGAAAATACCTCTTTTTATCAGCTCTGCAGGCGGAGCTGGTACCAACGCTCAGGTTGATATTTTCTTGGATATCATTGAGAAAATATCAAGACAGAGGAATTATCACTTCAAGATTGCTGCGATATATAGCGAGATCGATAAAAACCTAATCAAAGAAAAGTTAAAAAATGGTAAAATTGCCCCATGCGGTCCTGTTCCCCCTCTTTCAGATGAAGAAATAGATTTAGCCACCACTGTAGTCGCTCAAATGGGAGTCGAGCCATTTCTGAAAGTATTAAAGGAAAATGATGTGGATATTGTTGTTTCCGGAAGAACCTACGATCCGGTCGCTATAGCGGCAATTCCGATAAAGGAAGGATTCGATCCGGGACTTGCTTGGCATATGGGAAAAATTATGGAGTGCGGTGCCCTTTGCGCGGAACCGGCGGGAAAGGTAATGTTCGGAACTATAAGGAAAGATCACTTCGTTCTTGAGCCAGGAAGCCTAGAAGAGCGTTGCACTACATGGTCAGTAGCAGCGCATACATTATACGAAAAATCTCACCCCTACTTATTGCCCGGCCCGGGTGGGGTTCTGGATTTATCTAATACCAGATTTGAGCAAATAGATGATAGAAGGGTTAAAATTTCTGGCAGTAAATTTAGTCCTTCGGATAAATACACAGTAAAACTTGAAGGGGCAAAGAAAGTTGGGTTCCGCTCAATATTTATAGCAGGAGCAAGAGACCCTATTTTTATAGATCATATTGATGATGTGTTGGCTAAAGTAACAGAGGATGTTAAAGATTACTTCAAGGACATACCAGAGGATCAATATCAAATGATATACCATGTATATGGCAAAAACGGGGTTATGGCAGAGCTTGAGCCTATTAAAGATTTTATGCCCCTCGAATTGTGCATTATTCTAGAGGTTGCTGCATCGACACAGGAATTGGCCACTGCAATATGCTCTAGGGCTAGGACAGAACTTTTACATTGTCCTTACGAAGGACGCATAGGTACGGCGGGTAATATAGCACTTCCGTTTACACCCCTTGAGATCCCCTTGGGAGAAGTCTGCGCTTTTAATGTGTATCACCTTATGGAGATCGAAGATCCTATAAATCTTTTCCCAATTAGATATTTGGAGGTATAGCAATGAATACAAAATTTGTCAAACTTAGAGATATAGCAAAGGTAATCAGGAGCAAAAATGCAGGCCCGTTTGAGATTACATTTGACATCATATTTAGGACCAAAGAGGACTACGAAAAGGTAAAAGCCTCCGGTGTGCTCAACAAAAGGCTTATAGCCAATTTATATAACCTGGATCCGCAAAATATTTTAACGTTCGTCTTTTATGATGCCGCTAATGCTGTGAAGATTACCATACCTCGCATGCGACCCCAGGGATCTATAGGAGAGGTCGATATGCATGGCGCTCAACAGTATGTACCTCTTTTCGATATAGATATTCCGATAGACTTGTAATTTGGTCTCATAGGGCATTGGCCCCTAATTTCAAATACTCAAGAAGGAGGTAATGGCAATGAGAGGGAAAGCGGTATGGATCGTGGGGATCATGGCGTTCGTTCTTTTCATAAGCGGGATGGCAATTGCGCAGCAGGACTATCCCAGCAAACCCTTCGAATTTATAGCACCGGCCGGTCCGGGCGGCGGATGGGATACAACTATCAGAATGGTCGCAAGGGTTCTGCAGGAGGAAAAGCTAGTGCCCGTACCAATGCCGGTCATCAATAAGCCAGGAGGGGGCGGTGGGGTGGCTCTTGCATATTTGCAACAGCGGAAGGGAGATCCCTATACTGTTGCAGTTTATTCTCCACCACTTTTGCTCATTAACTTAACTGGTCAAACTAAACTTTCCTTTAATGATACTACTCCTATAGCCAGGCTTATCAGCGATTATGGCGCTTTTGCCGTACCGAAAAATTCTCCCTATCAATCCATTAGCGAAGTAATGGAAGCGCTGAAAAAGGATCCCAAAAGCGTTAAGGTTGGTGGCACTTCCTCACCAGGATCAATGGACCACGTTCAATTTCTCATTGCAGCAAAAGCAGCTGGAATAATCGACTTGGATAAAATTGTGTATATCGCCTTTCAAGAGGGGCAACAATTGGCAGCCTTATTGGGAGGACACATTGATCTTTTGAGCACAGGCTTAGCAGAGACGCAAGGACCCATGATGTCAGGTGACATTAAGGTGCTTGCGATTTCAAGGCCAGAGCCATATGATGAGGGGCCTTTCGCGAATGTTCCTACCTTGCGTCAAGGCGGCGTTGATGCAGAATTTATTAACTGGCGTGGTTTATTTGGTCCTCCTGAAATGCCGAATTATGCTGTAAAGTATCTCGAAGAAAAACTCGCCCAGCTGGAGAAAACTCAATTGTGGGATGAGATATGCAATACCAATGGTTGGGATAAGAGTTTTTTGCCTGCAGAAGAGTTCAAGGCGTTCTTAGCTAAAACGAATGAAGAATACAAGGAAGTTTTGAAGGCAATTGGTTTCTATAAGGGAGAATAACTTTTAGGCAACCAAAGAGGACAGCTTTGAACAAAGCTGTCCTCTTTGCGAAAGGAGGCAATATCGCATGAACTCTGATGTAATTATTGGAATTGCAGGTCTTACTTTAGGAATATCTTATTTAATTCAGAGCTTAAATCTTCCAAAGGCGTTTATAGGTAATCCGTGGGCACCCATTTACTTCCCGTTGTCTTTGGGAGTGCTTATGATTCTGTGTAGTGCAATCCTTTTAGTTGAAAGTTTACGGCGCAGGAAGAAAAGTGAAAAGTTCAGTGCACGAGTTCCATGGTTTCTGATTATAGGGACAATGTCAATAGGATCTGTATACGCCGTTTTATTCAACAGAATAGGTTTCATCCCGTCTACAATTATATTTATCGGAGCGATGTTATTTTTAGTTAATGGTACAAGGGGCTGGTTGCTGAACATCATACTTACGGTTTGCTTAACATTGAGCGTTTGGTATTGCTTTGAAAAAGTTTTGTACATCTCTATGCCATAACAAGGAGGTGAACTACGTTGGAGGCAATTAATAATTTATTATATGGATTAACGATCGTTGCCAAGCCAGTTAATATTATTTTTATGTCAGTAGGATGTATTCTTGGAACAGTGCTTGGAATGTTACCTGGAGTCGGTCCAGCAACCGGCGTAGCTTTATTGCTCCCTTTGACATTTACGATGAAGCCGGAAACCGCGTTAATTACCATGGCAGCCGTTTATTACGGGGCTATGTTTGGAGGGTCGCGCAGTTCGATATTATTAAACGTTCCTGGCGATGGTGCCGCTATAGCCTCGTGTTTTGATGGTTATCCTATGACGTTAAAGGGAAAGGCGGAATCTGCTTTGGCCATATCTGCAGTTGCTTCTTTCATTGGAGGCTTAATCGCGGCAGTTATTTTCCTGTTTTTGGCAATGCCCGTTGCTAGATTTGCCCTGCGTTTTGGACCGCCCGAGTACTTTGTGTTGATGGTCTTTGCCTTGTCTGCTACGGCATCTTTAACTGAAGAGAGCCCCGTCAAAGGTTTTATGTCGTTGTTGTTTGGTCTCATGGTGACAACTGTAGGCATTGACCTTCAATCCGGAGTTTTGCGTTTTACTTTTGGAATTCCAGAACTTCAAACGGGAATTGATTTTGTAGTGGTAATTGTAGGAATATATGGTATTGGAGAGGTATTTAAAAACTACGAAACGATCAAAGAGACAGGCATATATGCTTTAAAAACAACTTTTGGTCGTATATGGTTCACATTGGAAGAGTGGCGCAGGTGTATATGGCCTATCTTAAGGGAGTCTATAGTTGGGTTCATTATAGGTGTATTACCTGGAGCTGGAGGCACTATTGCAGCGATGATGGCTTACAGCAACGAAAAGCGATTGTCAAAAGAACCTGAAAGTTTTGGCACAGGCGTGCCAGAAGGGTTGGCAGCTCCTGAAGCTGCCAACAATGCAGCTTCTATCGGGGCAATGATACCCATGTTGACATTGGGAGTTCCCGGCTCAGGAACTACTGCAGTTATGCTAGGAGCCCTCATGATTTACGGCTTACAGCCCGGGCCTCTCCTTTTTGAGCAGCGTCCGGAAATTGCATGGGGAGTAATAGCAAGTTTATTTGTAGGGAATCTGATTTGCATAATAATTAATCTTCCACTGGCAGGGCTATTGGTCAGGTTATTATCAGTGCCTGGACGTCTACTTTATCCCCTTATAGTAGTAATTGCTTTTTTTGGGGTATACACTATAAACTTTTCGGTTGTAGATTTTTATATGCTCCTTATTTTTGGATTTGTTGGATACTTCATGAGACGATATAAAGTCCCCATTGCTCCAATGGTGTTGTCGGTTGTTTTAGGATCTTCCATGGAAAATTCATTCCGTCAGTCATTAATGCTTTCTGATGGAAGTTTGAAGATTTTCTTTAGATCGGGCATAAGTATAGCCCTTATCATACTAACTTTGCTTTCGGTAATGTGGCCTATATTTTCAAAAAATATAAAGATGCGACGTGTTTCGACAAAAAGCGCAAATTAAGCTAGCATTAACCTTAACAATGATACGGGGGTACTTATGATGGGTTTAACTATAACTGAAAAGATAATAAAACAACATTTAATCAAAGGGGATATGACCAAGGGATCTTATGTGGCTATTAAGATAGATCAGACATTGATTCACGATGCCACAGGAACTATGGCCATGTTGGAGCTTGAAGCCACAGGAGTTAAACGTGTGAAAACGGAATTGTCCGTAGCTTATGTTGATCACAACATGATTCAAGAAGATTTTAAAAACCCAGATGACCAAAGGTTTTTGCAGGATATGGCTGCTAAATACGGGCTAATGTTTTCAAGGCCTGGTAATGGTATTTGTCATCATGTTCATCTTGAGCGTTTTGCAGTTCCGGGAAGGACTCTCCTTGGCAGTGACTCTCATACCCCTACAGCAGGCGGTATCGGCATGCTTGCTATTGGTGCCGGTGGTTTGGATGTAGCTATGGCAATGGCGGGCGAGCCTTTTTCTGTTATAATGCCAAAAATTATAAGAGTTTATCTAACGGGAGAGCTTTCTCCTTTTGTATCTGCAAAGGACGTAATATTAGAGGTCTTGCGGCGTATTTCGGTTAAAGGCGGAGTGGGAAAAGCCCTCGAATATTGTGGTCCCGGTGTTAAATCCTTAAGTGTAAGTGAAAGAGCCACGATAACTAACATGGGAGCTGAAACAGGTGCTACTACATCTATATTCCAAAGTGACGAAGTGACACGAGAGTGGCTAAGAGCCCAAGGAAGAGAGCGAGACTGGGTGCCTTTGTATCCAGATGAGGATGCTATCTATGACGAAGAAATTAATTTAGACTTGTCTTCATTGGAGCCAATGGTCGCAAAACCCTTTTTGCCCGATAACGTAGTGCCAGTTAAGGAAGTTGCGGGTACTCGGGTAGATCAAGTAATGTTCGGTTCATGTACGAACTCCTCGCTACGGGATATTTTAACCATAGCGCATATGCTCAAGGGCAAAAGAATTCATCCCAATGTCGATGCTGGGCTTTCGCCTGGGAGTAGGCAAATTCTGTTGCAGGCGAATGTGGAAGGAGCCATCGAGGACTTAATTGCAGCGGGTGTGAGGATTTTAGAGGCAAGTTGTGGAGCATGTGTAGGTATGGGATTTGCACCTCCTACAGATGGCGTTTCCGTGAGAACGATAAATCGTAACTTTTACGGAAGGTGCGGGCATACCAGCGGAAAGGTATATCTTGCCAGCCCTGAAGTGGCCGCAGCAGCTTGTATCACAGGGGTGATTACTGACCCTAGGGAAATTGATGTAGATCCATATCATTTTGAGACGCCTTCAAATCTCGTAATCGACGAAGGAATGTTCATAGCTCCCTCGCCTGAGCCGGAGAGAATTACTGTTCGAAGAGGACCTAATATCAAACCATTGCCTGAAATGAGTCCGTTGCCCGACAAACTTGAAGGGAAGGTCTTGATAAAGGTAGGAGATGACATTACGACGGATCATATAATGCCTGCAGGAGCTAAATTCCTGCCGTTACGATCCAACATTCCCGCTATTTCAGAGCATGTCTTTGAAGTTGTGGATCCAGATTTTGCAAAAAGGGCCAAGGAGCTTAAAGGCGGATTTATCGTAGCGGGGGTGAATTACGGTCAAGGATCAAGCAGGGAGCATGCCGCTTTAGCGCCAAGGTATTTAGGCGTTAAGGCCGTTATAGCTAAGAGCTTTGCCCGCATCCATCTTGCGAATCTGGTTAACTTCGGTATATTGCCCTTAATTTTTGTCAATATAGAGGACTACGAGAAAATAGATCGAGATGATAAACTTTTCTTCAATGTCGGTCAACTGAATGTCGGATCTCAAGCGGTTTTGCGGAATTTAACGAAAAATATAGAAATTCCAGTTATATGTCCATTGAGCAGCGATGATTTAGATATCGTTAAGGCAGGCGGCAAGCTCAATTGGATTAGATTAAATGCTTCTCTTGATTAGGAGGTAGCTTAAATGACAGATTTTCCTGGGCTCAAGCTGACAAACATAGATATGCCTTCTTCTGGTTCCCCCATTACCATGAGAGATGAAGGCAAACTAATTGTACCGAACGATCCTGTTGTCCCCTTTATTGAAGGGGATGGAATCGGACCCGATATAACTCGGGCCATGAAAATGGTTACGGAAAATGCTGTTTACAAGGCATACGGAAGAAATAGAAAGATTTACTTTTGGGAGATATATGCAGGCGAGAAATGCAATAAAATATTTGGCAACTGGCTTATTGACGATACCCTTGAAGCTATTAAGTATTTTAAAGTTGCGATAAAAGGACCTTTGACAACACCTGTAGGCGGTGGGATTCGAAGCATCAACGTCAGGCTCAGGCAAGCACTTGAGCTGTACGCCTGCATCAGGCCGGTTCGTTATTTCGACGGAGTACCATCTCCCTTAAGGGATCCCTGGAAAGTTAACATGGTCGTATTTAGGGAGAACATGGAAGACGTCTATGCTGGGATAGAATGGCCGAAGGGCAGCGTCGAATGTATGAAGATCAGAAATTTTTTGACGGAAGAAATGGGCGTTTCTTTGCGGGAAGATATCGGGCTTGGCATTAAGCCCATTTCGGCTTTCGGGTCTAAGCGAATAATGCGCAAAGCGATTAAATATGCAATCGAACAAAATAGATCCAGCATAACAATAGTGCATAAGGGAAACATCATGAAATACACCGAAGGATTATTTAGGGCATGTTGTTACAAAGTGGCAGAAGAAGAATTTTCAGGTCAAGTCATTACCGAGGGTGAGGCTAGAGGAAAAACAGCGGAGAGCTTGCCGGATAACAAGATATTAGTAAAGGATAGAATTGCCGATGCCATGTTTCAGCAGATTTTGCTCAGGCCAGAAGATTACGACGTCATAGTCACTCCCAACTTAAATGGAGATTACCTTTCCGATGCGATAGCTGCTACGGCAGGAGGATTAGGCATGGCTCCTGGTGCTAACGTAGGAGATGAAGCGGCTGTGTTTGAGGCTACTCACGGCACAGTGCCAAAGTATGCAGATTTGGATAAAGTCAATCCTACTTCTTTGATCCTCTCGTCCGCCATGATGTTAGATCATATTGGTTGGAAAGAAGCAGCTGAACTTATAGTTTCGGCTGTAGAAAGGACCATACAGTCTCGTGTTGTGACCTATGATTTGGCAAGACAAATGGAGAAAGCAACGGAAGTATCGTGTTCTAAATATGCGGAAACACTATGTCAAAATATGTATATGTAGTATTGACTTAAGACCATCCTTGCGAAGTTATAAAAGCTAAATACCCTTATAATCTCTTTTCGTAGCATGGCGTCTCGCCTTGTACGACGAGACTGTCTATTTTTTATATTTATTTGGCAGCACTTTCTTTTGTAATATGTTGACGAAGCGACCCAAAGCGCTACGCGAGCTTGCAGCTATGGGGTTAGTGCTTACAGATGTATATCATCAAATCCCCTTGAGCTTCGGGGGAAATTTAAAGTGCTCCAGAAGTTTGGAAGAAGAGGCATATTTTCATTAACTAATGCTGCTAGAGCGTAAAAATGAAGCTAAAGGCGGAGAATATCACTATGGGCCTCGTGGATAAAAAGAATTCTCGGGTAAAAAGAAAAACTGCAGAAGCGCCAATGACCATAAAAAAATTGGCAGCATCATATAAACGGACTGCTTTTGCAGGCACCTTAGTGGCCCTGGCAATACTTGGTGATTCCTTCCTTTACGCTGCTTTACCTGTACACTATCGAGAAGTTGGTATCAGCTCCTCTTCCATGGGCGCTGCAAAAGATCTGCATCGGGAAAATGATGCTAAGACACCTGCCTCTAGAAATTTTCCACACTATTTAAAATAGAGCCGCTATCAACTTGACCGAGCAAAATATGTATGTTAACATAATAAAAGTGACTGGGCTACCATGGTATACCAGATACGAGGTGTAGCTGGATGACGAGAAAGGAACTGGCCATTAATATTTACAATTTGATAAAAGAAGGCAAACTCGGTCATAATGGTAAGCTGCCTAGCGAACGGAAGTTAGCTTCTATGTGTAATGTTACCCGTCCATTGATAAGAGAAGCCCTGGCGATACTCGAAGCGTTCGGTATAATCGAGGTTCGTGATCGACAGGGCATTTTTATAAGAGAAAAGTCCTGGAGCGAAATTTCGTTACCCATTTCTTTTTTAGTAGATTGGCCGTTAGATATCCTTCCTCAAGTCTTCGAGGCAAGGCTTATCATTGAACCAAAAGCCGCCGCTTTAGCGGCAAAAAGGCGGACTGAGTCGGATCTCGAAAAGCTACGAGAGACGCTCGCTAAAATCGAAGAGCTTTTTAAAGAAGATAAGCATGAAAAAGCATTATTAGGCGAGAAGTGGAACTCTATCTTTCATGCCCTTGTTGTCGCATCGTCACATAACGACGTTTTATGCAGAATGCACGAGGGCATTATACGTTTATACGAACGTAACGTGTCATCCTTTCCTAAGGAAAATGCGCCTATGCCATTCGAGAAGTGGCCAAGAGAAATTTGGGCTGAACACGCAGGGATAGTTGATGCTATCTCAAAGGGAGACGAAAAAGCAGCTGAAAAGAGAGCATATCAGCATGTTGCCATCTCCCAAGAACGTATTTATCACTTTACTAAATCTTTAGGGCTTAAATTTTTCGTACCACTTACAAATGAACATGTAAAGGAGGATTAACCTCATGCACGCGCTTGAAAAGTTGTTGGCGAAAGCTTCAGGCAAAACTAGGGTCAAACCAGGAGAAATTGTTGAAGCAGAAGTAGATCTAGCCGAAGTAAATGACCTTTACCTGCAGGTTATAAAGTCTTTCTATGAAATGGGCGGTACAAAGGTAGCACACCCCGAAAAGATTGCCTTCGTTTTTGATCACTATTCTCCTCCCCCCACTATAAAGGCCGCAGATAACCAAAGGCAGATGAGGGAATTTTGTGAGAAGATGGGCATCAAGATGCTTTTTGATGTAGGAGAAGGAGTATGCCACCAACTTTTGGCGGAAAGCGGTCTTGTGGGGCCCGGAGAGGTTGTAATAGAGACGGATTCTCACACCACAACCTTAGGCGCCCTGGGTACTTTTGCGACGGGAGTTGGTGCCACAGATCTGGCTATTATCCTTCTTACAGGTCGTCTTTGGTTTAAAGTACCTCCCGTCATTAATATTTGTCTTGATGGCAAGATGTCCGATTTTATCATGGCCAAAGACATAATCCTTCATGTATTGGGAAAGCTAAAACAAGATGCTGCTATCTATAAAGCAATTGAATTTACGGGTTCGACGGTCTCGTCTATAAAGATGGATGAACGATTCGTCCTGTGCAATATGTCAGTTGAAATGGGTGCTAAGACGGCATATATACAACCTGACGAAGTAACTTTTGAATTTCTTGGAGATCAAGGTTCAGAAATAGAAAATTTCGAAGTCTTTACTACCGATGATGATTTTAATTTTTTTGAAACCTACTACGTAGACGTAAGAAATCTATCCCCTCAGGTCGCCCTTCCAGGAAGTGTTGATAACGTGTGTGGAATTGAACAAGTAGAAGGGATCCCAATCTCTCAGGTATTTATTGGAACGTGTACAGGAGGGCGATTAAACGACCTCAAAATTGCCTCCGAAATTTTAAAGGGCAAACACGTAGCGAAAAACGTTCGCTGCATTGTAATCCCAGCATCGAAAAAGATTCTTCAGGAAGCCATCAAACGAGGTTATGTCCAAACCCTCCTAGAAGCCGGAGCGATCTTCGTGACGCCTGGCTGTGGTCCTTGTCTTGGTGCCCATGAAGGGGTGCTTGCCCCGGGCGATGTATGTGTATCGACGTCAAGCAGAAATTTTCCCGGACGCATGGGAAGCACAAAAGCTTTCATATACTTAGCTTCTCCCGCTACGGCTGCAGCATCTGCTGCTAACGGCAAGCTCACGGATCCACGTAAACTGCTTTAAGGAGGGTTAGAAGTTGAATCAGATAGAAGGAAAAGTTTTTATCTTCGGAGATAACATAGACACGGATCAAATTTATCCAGGCAGATACTTGGAACTTACGGAACCTCAGGATATAGCAGCTCATGTTATGGAAGGAGCAGATGCAACTTTCCCATCCAAAGTTAGCCCTGGAGCAATAATCGTTGCTGGTAAAAACTTCGGCTGTGGTTCAAGCCGCGAACATGCCGTTATAACCTTACTTGCAGCGGGTGTAAGAGCCGTAGTCGCTAGATCCTTTGCCCGCATTTTTTATCGTAACGCTATCAACCGGGGACTTTGCGTGGTGGAAATACCGGAGCTCGATCTTTCAAAAGTTAAAGATGGGCATGAAGCCGTAATAGACATCGAAAATGGTGTTATGACCTTTTCTAATGGATGCGAATTTGTCTTTGTGCCCTTTTCAGAACATATCTTGGAGATCTTAAAGGCAGGCGGCGTTATTTCCCTTTATAGGTCAAAAATGAAGGAGAGGTGATTTGATAGCCTGATTTTAGAAAGCATTTGTTGATATCACATAAACCAGAGAAGGGGGAAAGTACAAAATGAGGCGATTAGTTATAAGTTTAACATCTATTTTGGTCATATTGGCGATATTTGGAACGTTTAGCGGTATGGCGAAAGCAGCATATCCGGAAAGGCCGATTACTTACGTTATAGCTTTTAATCCAGGCGGAGAATCGGACATTACAGCAAGGGCACAACAACCTCACTTAGAAAAAATTCTCGGAACGCAGGTAATTATAACCTATAAAATCGGCGGCGGCGGGGCAGTAGGATGGTCGGAAATAGTGCGCGCAAAACCTGATGGCTATACGATTTGTGGTCATAACATACCTCACATAATACTACAGCCGCTTCAGCGGAAGGATACAGGTTATAAAACATCAGATATAAATACCGTTTGTTGGTTTGAGGCAACGCCCAACATGTTAGTCGTTCCTGTAGATAGCAAGTTTAAAACCCTTGACGATTTCGTTAAATACGCTAAAGAGCATCCTGGTCAAATAACCCTTGGCGGAAGTGGAAGTTACAGTGCAAATCACCTCGGGACGGTTGAATTTAATGAGGCGGCGGGTATCGATACCGTTTACATTCCTTTTACTGGTTCAGGCGATGCCGTTCCTGCATTTTTAGGAGGTCATGTGACTGGATTAATGACCTATACCACCATGGCTGCAAATTATAAAGATCAAATGCGACCCTTAGCTGTAGCTACAGAAGAGCGTTTATCGTTATTCCCAGATGTTCCTACGTTTAAAGAGCTTGGCTACGACTTTGTAGAAGGTGCTTATAGAGGTATATGTGTGCCTCCCAAGACACCCGATGAAATAGTTAATAAATTGGCTGATGCCTTCAAGCAGGTTAATGAGACACCTGAGTATAAAGAAATGATGGAGTCGATGGGATTTCAAATGGTTTTTTACGGACCGGAAGAGTCGAAGAAGTTTGTCGAAGAACGCACAGAGTATTACAAAAGAATATTGGACAAATTGGAAATGAAATAAATCGCAGTTAAAAGTGGCCTGTAGATCTGGGAGGGGTGATTTGAACGATGGGTATATTTTTAGATGCGTTTATTAATGTTCTTGCTTTTAAGAATCTTGCTGCCATGACTTTACTCATTCCACTAGGCATGATGGCCGGAGCCCTGCCCGGGTTTACGGCCACTATGGCAGTGGCAATATTGGTCCCATTTACCTTTGCTATGGATCCTGTAATGGGACTTATATGTGTAAGCGCCGTGTATTGTTCAGCCATATACGGCGGTGCTTTTCCTGCTATCCTGATCAACACCCCAGGGACGCCTTCCTCAATCGCTACATGCTTTGACGGATACCCCATGACATTGCAGGGAAGGGCGCAAGAAGCTTTATTTACTATTGCATTTGCTTCGCTTGTCGGGGGTTTTATCGGCACAATTGGGCTTATAGCATTTTCATTGCCTTTGGCGAAGATTGCCCTCAAATTCGGTCCCCCTGAGTACTTCTGGGTAAGTATTTTTGGTCTTACTATTATCGCAGGACTTTCAGGCGATTCCTTATTAAAAGGTGTAGCGGGAGGGATACTTGGATTACTAATTAGCACTATTGGCATTGCTCCCGTTGGTGGTGATGTGAGATTTACCTTTGGCATATCCTCGTTTCAAGGCGGCGTAGAGCTCATTTCAGTTTTGATTGGTTTCTTTTGTATACCAGAGGTTTTTAAGATGGCACGAAATCCCGTTGGTTCCTATTTGAAAAACACTAGCGTTGGCAGTACCGTTGAGGGCTATAAAGAAGCCATATTTAAGGGATTTCGAAACGCTTTTGCTGATGTAGTTAACCTTATAAGATCTTCTATTATTGGACTTTTCGTAGGGATTTTACCAGGCGCTGGCGGTAATATTTCCAACTTAATAGCTTATAACGAAGTTAAAAGGGCTTCCAAAAACCCTGAGAGCTTCGGTAAGGGGAATCCTCAAGGGATCGTAGCTACAGAAACGGCTGATAAAGCAACAATTATGGGATCTTTCGTACCGCTTCTTACCTTAGGTGTTCCAGGATCTCCAGTAGCAGCAGTTGTTTATGGAGCTTTAATGATTCAGGGACTCAACCCCGGACCCGAACTTTTTACAAAACATGCGGAGATTACATACACATTTATGACGTCCTTCTTCGTGGCCACGGCTCTTACCGTATTAATTGGAATGTTTGCTGGTGTTTTGTTCTACCAAATTATAATGCGATTGCCAATCCGCGTATTAGTGCCAGGAATTTTGCTTCTGACCATCGTGGGTTCCTATGCCGTGAGGAATAATTTCATGGACGTAATATTTATGCTTGGAAGTGGATATCTCGGTTATGTACTTGGGAAGTTGGGATTTAGTCCAGGCCCGGTTGTCTTGGGGCTTGTGCTAGGGCCGATCGCTGAGAAAGGACTAGTACAGGGGTATTTGATGGGAAACAGCATATCTCCAGGCATGCCATGGATAATATTTTTCACAAGGCCTATATCAATCGTTTTGATTGTGATTTCTTTGATATCCGCTTTGTGGCCCTTTTATTCAGCTCGTAGAAGAAGGAGGGCTGCCTGATGATGTTGAATTCAGATCTTTATGGTGGTCTTGTTATGCTTGTTTTTGCGGCTATGTTTTGGTTTCATATTGGAGATTTTACTAAATTCGGGTTGATGTTTCCAAAAGTCATTATAGTGCTTTTGGCCGTTACTGGGATCGCATTAATAGTAAAATCTAAAATCAAACCGCAGTACGTTGAGTCTTTCATAAAAGAAATTAACAAGTACATGGCAGCAACTATGCTGTGGTCGCTAATATGGGTCGTTTCGGCAAATTACGTTGGGTTTTTCGTGGCTAGTACAATCTCCATGTGGGCCATCCAGTGGACACTTAGCGATGAGCGCAATCTCAAGACTACTATTCTGTCGCTGGCTGTGGCAATTGGAAGTGTTTTTGTAATATATTATGTTTTTACTCAATATTTATATATTTTCTTCCCACAAGGCTTTCTTTTCTAAAGATGAGGTGGTTTCACGTGTTGATGAATATGAAATATGGTAAATCGGAACTTTCGTTTAATATAGATCAAGACAGAGTAACCAAAATACTTGAACCCAACGAGAGACCGGGCATTGAAGATGCCCTACGGGGTGTGCAAGAAGCGTTAAATAATCCTATAGGTGTTCCTTCTTTGAAAGAATTGGTCAATAGAAAAAATCCAAAGAGTGTCGTGATAGTCGTGAATGACATCACTCGACCCACTCCTTATGAGAGTTTACTTCCGCCTTTGCTCGAAAATCTTCATGCAAGCGGTATAAGCAAAGACCAAATCACTTTTCTTACAGCTACAGGCATCCATGATCCTCATACCCATGAGCAGAACGTGGAAGTGTACGGCAAAAATTTAGTCGATGAGTATAAATTTGTCTCTCATTGCGCTGATGACGTTTCTTCTTTGCTCGAGTTTGGCGAACTTTCTACGGGTTTAAATTTAACAATTAATAGATTGGCTGCAGAGGCGGATTTCCTAATCACTTTGGGTGTAATTATGCCCCACTATTTCGCTGGATTTTCCGGTGGAAGAAAAAGTATTTTGCCAGGAGTGGCAGGCAGAGTATGCATAGAAAAAAATCATTCTCGCATGGTGTATCTCATGGATGACCTTCCTCCTTTAAGGCGAAATCCCGTGAACCTTGAAATGATAGAAGCAGCTAAACTTGTTGGAGTGGACTTCATTTTAAACGTAGTGACAAACAGCAAAAAGGAGATAGTAAAAATCGTAGCAGGGGATTTGGAAAGCGCTTGGTACGAAGGTGCATCAGTATCATCTGATATGTACGATGTACCCATTGAAAGTAAAGCTGATGTTGCTATTGTGAGCGCTGGAGGATACCCGAGGGATATTAACGTTTATCAAGCTCAAAAAGCACTTGATCATGCCGATAAGGCAACTAAACTTGGTGGGACCATTATCTTGATCGCAGAATGCTCACAAGGGTATGGAGAGCGTACTTTCGAAGAGTGGATGCGCGATGCAAAACGTCCTAGCGACGTGATCGAACGTATAAAGAAGAAATTTGCCATGGGCGGACATAAGGCTTACGGCATATGCAAAGTGGCCGAAGAAAAGGAAATAATATTGATTTCTTCTTTATCAAAAGAGCAAACGGAAGGTCTGTTCATGCGCAAGATGGATTCTGTTGAAGAAGCGATAAAATACGCAGAAAGGAAGCACGATAGGCCGAATTACATATTAATGCCTTACGGCAGCCTGACGGTTCCCGCGCTTTGTAAATAGTTTTTAACGGACGTATCTGTCGCAGAGATGTGAGGTGGATCTTATGGATTTAACAAATGAAGAAATGCTAGAAAAAGCCAAAAAGCCTGCAGAAGAAGCAATAAAATTGCATCGTTTCTATCACGGGAAAATGCAGACAGTGCCAAAGTGCTGCATTAGGGACATATCGGACTTCGCCATATGGTACACGCCGGGCGTGGCGGAACCATGCAGGCAAATACAGAAAAATCCCGATCTAGTTTACGAATTTACCAATAAAGCCAACGCGATAGCAGTTGTGACCGACGGGACAAGAGTGTTAGGCTTAGGTGATATAGGACCTGAAGCTGGATTGCCTGTGATGGAAGGAAAGTGTATGCTCTTTAAATACCTCGGTGGCGTTGATGCCGTAGCCATCTGCCTTGACACAAAAGATCCTGATAAATTTATAGAGACGGTTAAGAATTTAACTCCAGCCTTTGGAGGAATTAACCTGGAGGACATCGCCCAGCCAAAATGCTTTTACATACTTGACGAACTTAGGAAGGATTGCAAGATACCTGTATGGCATGACGATCAGCAGGGAACGGCTGCGGTTAACTTGGCAGGTTTATATAGCGGACTTAAAATCACTGGCAAAAAAATCGATGATATAAAAGTTGGTTTCTTAGGTTGCGGGGCAGCAAACGTGGCTACAATAAGGATATTAATTAGCGCAGGCGTTAACCCTAAAAACGTGCTAATCACGGATAGTAAAGGTGTTATTTACTCGGGGAGAAGCGATCTTGATGACGTAAAGTATGACGTTAAGCGCCATCTCGCTCAAATTACAAATCCTGATGGCATAAGCGGAGGCCAAGAAAAAGTTTTCGAAGGCGCAGATGTGGTGTTTTGTTATACCAAGCCGGGGCCTGATGTGGTGAAAAAAGAATGGGTCGCAAAGATGGCCAATGACGCAATGCTCTTTGCTTGCGCCAATCCAGTACCTGAAATATGGCCCTGGGAGGCTAAAGAGGCTGGCGCTCGAATCGTGGCCACGGGTAGATCCGATTTTCCGAATCAAATAAATAACTCTTTAATCTTCCCTGCTGTATTTAGGGGGACGTTGGACGTAAGGGCATCTGCGATCACTGATGAGATGTGCATTGCCGCAGCTAAGACGCTTTCTGATTGTGCAGAAAAAATAGGCTTGCATGAGGATTATTTGATACCGACTATGGACGAGACGTGGGTGTATCCACAAGTTGCTGCATCAGTGGGAGTAAAGGCGATTGAGCAGGGCCTGGCAAAAATTACCATGTCTCGGGACGAATTGATCCAGGTGGCGGAAGAGAAAATAAGAATTGCTCAAGAGACCACAAAGATGCTCATGAAAGAAGGGTTGATAAAATCTGTATAATTTTTTAAATAAAATGGCCGATATCATATTTAGGGATTGTTAGCATTACTGAGTATCTTTAGATCCACGATGAAATCGAGGGTTTAGCCATCTGTTTCTTTGTCCTTAAATTGTACTTTGATGGCAAATGCTTATTTTTCCAAGACTAAGTCTAATGTGAATTGCGTTTTTTGGCATAATGTTATGGTGGCAAGAGCCTCCTTTACAACGAGTTTAGTTGGTTTTTGCTACCATAACAATTTTTATGTCAAATTTTCCATGCAAGAATTATGTAGCTCGATCTCTTTGACAAGGTATAATAATAGTGATAATATTTCGCCAGAATGTAGTTAACGATGCCAATAATGCTAACAATGCTAACATATAGTTAAATGGGGAGGGTATAAAATGAAAAAAGTATTGTCGATTTTATTTATTGTAGCCTTAGCGTTGTCTTTGACCGCAAGTTTAGCTAAGGCAGGCGGGGCAGATGCAGCAAGCGATTATCCCAAAAGACCCGTTCAAGTCATTGTAGCTTACAAGGCAGGAGGAGGTACTGACGTTGGTGCCAGAATACTTTGCTCTGTTGCAGAAAAAATACTAGGACAACCTTTGGTGATCGTAAACAAACCTGGGGCTGATGGCGAGTTGGGATATACGGAGCTTTGCATGGCGGATCCCGATGGCTATACCATAGGGTTTATAAATCTTCCTACATTTGTAAGCCTGCCCTTGCAAAGAAACACCAGGTATAAAAAAGAAGACGTTGAACCGATCTTGAACCATGTTTACGACCCTGGCGTGATAGTTGTGAGAGCTGATAGCCAATGGAATACCATAGAAGAATTTATACAATATGCGAAGGACCATCCCGGAGAAATAACGATTTCAAATAATGGCACGGGGGCTTCGAATCATATTGGGGCAGCCCACTTTGCCACATTGGCTGGTATCAAGGTCACGCATGTACCCTTTGGCGGCAGTGCAGATATGTTAGCAGCTTTAAGAGGTGGGCATGTAAATGCTACCGTTGCCAAAATAAGTGAAGTTGCAAGTCTTGCAAAAAGTGGGGAGCTAAGGATATTAGCCTCATATACGGAAGAGAGATTAGATGGTTTCGAAGACGTCCCCACGCTAAAGGAAAAGGGTTATGACGTCTTGTTTGGCTCAGCGAGGGGCTTAGTTGCGCCTAAGGGTACTCCCAAGGAAATTATTGCAAAGCTTCATGATGTATTCAAAAAAGCTATTGAATCTCCGGAACACATGGAAAAGGCTAAAAATGCGAACCTTCCGATTAAATATATGGGACCCGAAGAACTTAGAGAATATATGGAAAAGGAAGAAAGATATCTAAAAGAGGTAGTCCCAACACTTGACCTAAGTTAAAGCAGATATAAACTCGGCTTAGAAACTCGATATAATACATTGAAATAGATATAATCTTACAAGGAGAGGGTGTAAATTACCCTCTCCCTTTTGCAAAAAGCTCATTTGCATCCTAGAAGGGAGAAAAGAGACGATAATATGAAAAAATACAGTAATATTTTAAATATTTTTCTTATCGTTTTTTGCTTTTTGTATTTTTATTTAGCAAAGCAATTGCCTCATAAAGTGGCAGTATATCCTTTCCTCATAACGGCTATATTAGGAGTATTGACTTTAGTGCATATTATTCAAACTTTCATGAAAAAGGAAGAGGGAAAAGGCGAAGGTATTTTTGAGAATTTTCAAGGAAAACAGTTTTTATTTGTTATCACGTCATGTTTTGCTTATGTATTTGTGGTAAATGTTTTAGGTTTTTTTACGGCTACTTTCATATATCTCATGATTACTCTCGTTGGATTGAGGGTTAACAAATATATCGCGCTTATTACAACTATAGGTTTTTGCATTGGAGTCTACTTCATATTTTGTTCTTTTCTAAAAGTACCCCTTCCAAAGGGATTTATAATTTAAATTGGAGGCGGGAAAATGAACGATGTTGTATATGGAGTTATAAAAGCTTTAAGTATAACCAACTTATTTGCAGCATTTGCCAGCGTAGCTCTTGGAATTATAATAGGTGCATTGCCCGGTCTTACTGCAGCAATGGGAGTGGCATTGTTGATACCTATTACCTTTGGCATGTCACCCAGTACGGGTCTTATCACCCTTGCGGGAGTATATTGCGGTGCAATTTTCGGCGGATCAATTTCTGCAATTTTGATAAATACCCCTGGTACCCCCGCGGCAGCAGCTACGGTCATAGAAGGATATCAACTTACTCTTAAGGGCAAGGCCGGCAAAGCCCTAGGTACGGCGGTTATCGCTTCTTTCATAGGAGGCATCCTTAGCAGTATACCTCTTTATTTGTTTTCACCTCCCCTTGCAAAATTGGCCTTGAAATTTGGGCCTGCTGAGTATTTTTGGTTGTCAATTTTTGGGCTGACCATAATAGCTGGAGTAAGCTCGAAATCTATCATAAAGGGTTTGATATCAGGTGCATTAGGTCTCATGCTTTCAACCATAGGCATGGATCCCATGTTGGGAGTGCCCAGATTTACTTTTGGTTCCCCTTATTTGATTTCAGGTTTGCCTATTACTGCTACTTTGATTGGTTTGTTTTCAATGTCACAAGTGCTTATATTGGCTGAAGAAAAGATAGTATCAGGCAGAAAGTTTGTAGATTTTGAGGACAAAGTAATGTTAAGCAAAGATGAAATCAAAAAAATAATGCCGACATGTCTGAGATCCACAGTTATAGGCTCGATTATAGGGATACTTCCGGGAGCAGGTGCGACTATAGCATCTTTTATAGGGTATAATGAGGCGAAGAGATTTTCTAAAAATAAAGACGAATTCGGAAAAGGTGCAATAGAGGGAGTTGCAGGTGCGGAAGCGGCCAACAACGCTGTTACAGGAGGATCCTTGATACCAACTTTGACGTTGGGCATACCAGGAGAAAGTGTTACCGCGGTTTTGTTAGGCGGACTAATTATACAGGGATTACAACCGGGACCTGATTTGTTTACCGTACACGGAAAAATCACATATACATTTTTTGCTGGGTTTATAGTAGTTAATATCTTCATGCTGATACTCGGTTTATTTGGTTCCAAGATCTTTGCTCGCATATCCCTGGTTCCAGATAATATTTTAATCCCTCTAATATTTTCGCTTTGTACTGTGGGTTCTTATGCCATTAATAATCAATTAGCCGATGTTTGGATCATGTTTGCATTTGGCATATTTGGATATTTCGTGAGGAAATTGGATTTAAATCCTGCCGCTATAGTTTTAGCTCTCATACTTGGCCCTATAGGTGAAACGGGATTGAGAAGGGCGCTTATTTTGAGTCATGGCAGTATTGGCATATTATTTTCGAGCGTAATTAGCAAGGTACTGATACTTTTATCGATATTTTCACTCTTCTCTCCCTTTTTGATGGAGAGGATGCAAAGATCTGGAGACTAAAAAAGCAATCTCCTCTCTCGGGGAAGTGAAATAACACTTTAGTATTCTTCTTATTTGAAGAAACTAAAGTGTTATTTTCAAATATATCGTAGTAATAGATCAGAGAAAAAGGCGATTTGGATGATAACGCAAAATGAAATTATAATGCGATTGGTATTGGCAGCCATAGTAGGAGGCCTAATAGGATTAGAAAGAGAAGTTAAAAACAGACCTGCAGGCCTGAGGACTCATATTTTGGTTACGGTAGGTTCTGCTTTAGTTATGCTTGTTTCAATTGATGCTTTCAAAAGTGGAGACCCTGCAAGACTTGCGGCTCAGGTAGTTAGCGGCATCGGTTTTTTGGGCGCAGGAACTATTTTAAGAGAAGGCAATGCAGTAAAGGGTCTTACAACGGCTGCTTGCATTTGGACATGCAGTTGCATAGGCCTGGGGATAGGGATAGGCTATTATTATGGAAGCATGATTACGGCAGGAATAGTTTTGTTTTCACTTGTGTCCTTAGGTTTCCTCGAGAAACAGATTGAACTTTCAAAAACAGAAGTATTAAGATTAGTTTGTAAAGAAAGGACAGGATTAATAGGAGATATAGGAACTTTGCTCGGAAGGCATGATGTTTCAATCAAAAACATCAATATAATAAATGAGGAAGTAAATGGCGAAGAAGAGATGATATTAGAAATATCCGTAATAATACCTAGAGAAGAACGGATTAGTTCAATTTGTGAGGAATTGAACAGTGTTGAGGGTGTAGAAAGCGTGAGTGCAAAAGGAAACATTAAAAAGGGGTTTAAAAATATTAGATTAGGCATGTAGTTTGAGAATAACTATGGATGTATCATGTGCGGGTAAAAGTTTTTGCCTTGCCCCTATTGACAAAAGTTCAAAGACCTGGTTAAATAACCTAAAGTTCAAAGAGGAGTGTATGTTAGATGGCCTTTACATCTCTTCGAATAAGACGAGCTAGACGTATAAGACCTGATTCCACTCGTTTGTTCCATATAAGGGCGACGAGGGGGAAAGTAGGTCTGTGCTCGTCGACAGAGAGGGGATGCGATAGCTGAGAGCGTTCCTCGAGTGAAGCCGGACCGAAGAGAGCCCCTGAGCCAGTTCCGAAGAAAGGTTAAGCCAAGTAGGAGCTCGGGTGGCCTCCGAGAAAGGGCCGGCAAGAGGGCAGGGCCAAAAAGGTCCTAGCCAAAAAGGGTGGCACCGCGGGTGAATTAAAGCTCGTCCCTTAAGGGACGAGCTTTTTTTATTTATGAACATATTTTCGAGAGGGAGGAATTATGATGTACAAAGGTAAGGTAGTTTTAGCTTATAGCGGGGGACTTGACACTTCAGTTGCCATAAAATGGCTAATGGACCAGGGCTATGACGTGATCACTTTCACCGCTGATGTTGGGCAAGTTGTTGATTTGGAGGCATGCAAGGAGAGGGCATTGTTAACCGGTGCCTGTAATGCCTACGTCATGGATTTAAAAGAAGAATTTGTACAAGACTATGTGTGGCCGGCTTTGAAGGCCAACGCAATGTATCAGGGAACGTACCCGCTAACGTCGGCGCTTTCCAGGCCTTTAATTTCAAAATATCTCGCTAAAATTGCAGAGATCGAGGGTGCCGTCGCCGTAGCCCATGGCTGCACGGGCAAGGGCCAAGACCAAGTGCGCATAGAGGTGTGCACCAAGGCATTAAAGCCCGATCTGAAGATGATGGCGCCAGTTAGGGATTGGCATTTTTCTCGCGATGAAGAGATAGATTATGCCAAAGAACACGGAATTCCGATCACGGTGACGAAGAAGAGTCCTTATAGCATTGATGACAATTTATGGGGGCGAGCCATCGAGTGCGGTCCTTTGGAGGATCCCTGGACTGAACCGCCATCTGATGCCTTTACGCTTACGGTAGATCCTTGGAAGGCGCCCGATGGAGTCGAGTACATAGAGATCACCTTCGAGGAAGGGATTCCTGTGGCACTAAACGGCGAAGAGATGGATGGCGTAACTTTAATCGCAAAATTGAACCAAATTGCAGGCAAGTACGGTGTAGGGCGCATAGATATGATCGAAGACAGGCTGGTTGGCTTTAAAAGCAGGGAGGTCTATGAATGTCCAGCACCGGTTGTGTTGCTGCAGGCTAAAAAGGCTTTAGAGAAAATGACATTGTCTAAAGATGTAATAGCTACCAAAGCCGATTTGGAGTTGAAATACGCTGAACTGGCTTACGTTGGACATTGGTTTTCGCCTCTAAGGGAAGCTCTGGATGCCTTCTTTAACCAAGTGCAGAAGTTCGTAAACGGTGTCGTAAGGGTCAGGCTTTACAAAGGTCAAAGCGTGGTTGTTGGCCTTAAATCTCCTAATTCCTTATATGCAAAGGATCTTGCAACTTACTCAGTCGAAGATACCTTTGACCATTCGTCGGCGGTAGGTTTCATAAACATTTGGGGGTTACCCATAGTTACCTGGAAGCAGGTGCATGATCCCAAAAGTGTCGGATATGAAAGCGAGATCACCCTTAGTAAGGAAACCGTTAAATCCCAGGTTTGAAACCTGGTTAAGTAGCCGTGTTTGAGATAAACAATTAAATATTATTCACATAGCAAGGTAACGTCATGAATTTGCATCGACGTTACCTTGCTATGTGGTATCTCTCGCAAGATCCTTCAGCGATTGAAGCTCTTTTTGCGTAATTTCTGGGGATAAATATCCACAATAAGCTGTGTTGTTATGATATAAAGGTTCTTCTTTTAGCGCAGGAAGGCCCTTGGCACTTTCCTCAAACATAAAAGTCCCTGGGATGGGGGAGTACTCCGCCAATTTTACAGTCGCGCCCAGGGATTTAACGAAGATGATTGCCTTTTTAACGCTTTCATAATCTTGCCCGGGCAATCCTACGAGGATGTATGTTTCTATGTCGCTGTGAGAATAACCTGCCTTTAACAGATTTTCTACAGCCCATATGTACTGAGGATCATGAACCTTATCGGAGCCGGCTTTTTGTACGGAAGGATCAGTGCTTTCCAGGCTAAGGCGTATGGTCTTAAAGCCCGTTTCGTAAAGGTAGCGCGCACAAGGTTCATCGATTTCCCGCACATGGAGTCCGTTTGGAGTATGGAAACGCAAATGCCCGAAGTTTTCCTTGAGTTTTTCGCACAAAGAATAAAAATGGCTTTCTTTGTCTATTAAGAGCGCATCATCGTAGAAGGCGATATCTTTTACGGTCGCGAAGCCGGATTGAAACGAGATCTCGTCAATTACTTGTTTTAGGGGCCGCTTTTCATATTGAGGCCACAGCTTTTTGGAAGCGCAGTATCTGCAGTTTAAAGGACAACCTATGGATGTAATCGTGACACCGTATTCCGGATTTTTGTATAAGTCCAGGCTCGGACGAAAATAGGGTATTTCAAGGGGCATCGTTTGGACTCCGTCAGCGCCCATCTTTTGGGCGTGATTTGGGCAAAGCTGGGCGTATATGCCGCCAAGCAGTAAAGGAATTTTTGGAAAGAACTTTTTTACTATATCGATGCACCACTTGACGCCCAGATACCAGTAGGTCATGCCAGAAGTAATCAAGATGATATCAGGGTTTTTTATTTTACTCAGCATTTCTTCGAAAGATTCCTTTGTCATGCCGTAGCGGTAAAATTTGCGAGGAATGTGCTTGTAGGGCAAGGGTTTTTCTATCTCTATCCTCTTAGTTTTATAGCGACCATATGTCTTTGCCTTATCGCGACCCTCGTAGATGCAGTCGATCAAGTCCACGCTATTTCCTCGATGACGCAGGTATTCCAAGATGTAAAGCAACCCCAATGGTTTGGCCCAAAAATCAAAAAAGGCAAAATCAAATACGGGGGGATTAATCCCCAATATTTTTTTATGTCTCAAGTCTTTAAGATAAGCCGTAAAGTCACTCATAGGCTAAGTATATCGCAATCTGAAGGAAGGGGCAGGTAAATTATGTGGGTTGTGAGCTTGAAATTGCAGGGACTCAAGCCGCGTCACCATTAACGGCCGATGCTTTTATTAGCCCCAAAGTCGCTCAAAAATAGCTAAGTTTCTACGCAGGGCATGTAGATATTATTTCAGGTCCGTTGCTCGTTCCTATCCTCGTTGCTCCAGCTTTTATAAAAGCATGAGCGGTTTTAAAATCACGAATGCCTCCGGCAGCTTTGACCCCCATGTCTGCGGGCACATTTGCGCGAAGGAGCTTTATGTCTTCAACGGTAGCGCCACCACTCCCGAAGCCCGTTGAAGTCTTTACGAAGTTGGCTCTGGCCTTGGATGAGAGGCGACAAGCCCTTATCTTTTCTTCCTCAGTGAGATAACAACACTCCAATATGACTTTTACGGTAGCACCGGAAGCAGCAGCTATCACCGCCTCGATATCCTTTAAAACGAGATCATCGTCCCCATCTTTTAGAGCCCCAATGTTTATCACCATGTCTATTTCTTCCGCTCCGTTTTTAAGCGCATTTTTTGCTTCAAGTGCTTTCACTTCGGGAAAGGTTGCCCCAAGAGGAAACCCAACTACCGATGCCACCTTTATGCCCGAACCCTTGAGTAGCATAGCCGCTAGCTGAACTCTGGAAGGATTTACGCAGACAGCAGCAAAGCGATATTGCAATGCCTCTGCACACAGAAGCTCAATATGATTTTTGGTTGCCATCGGTCTTAAATTTGTGTGGTCGATATATTGCGCGATTTCTTTACTGGTCACGTCCATACCTCCTTTTTATTGTCCGTCATGCGTATTGATTATAAATACAAGTTTGTGCAAAAGGTTTTGGGCAAGTTAGAAATGGGTCTGTTTGCTCAGATTGCATGATGTTACATCTATCACATAAATATATAATAAAATTTGGAAGCGGTGATCAAAATTAACTATCCTAAATTTCCGACTTTTTGAAAATGGCGCCAAGTAACCGCGAGGTGTTGGCTGCTGCAGGATTAAACTCCCTTGAAGGGAAGGCAAATGCGGGATAAATATTTATATTAGATTTTTCTACAGTACAGCAGAAGGTATTATGAATTGTTTCTTAAAGGATAAAGCTCTAAAATAATATGTGAAGCGTACATTGCTCTCCTTGCGAGACTGCATGGTAAAAGAAAGCCTTTATTAAGGAGGAGGAAAATGATCGAAAAGAGTTTAATTTCATCGTTGACCCAAGTTGATCCCCAAGTCTGCGGGATGATGGAAGGCGAGTTAGCGAGGCAGCGCGATGGTTTAGAGCTAATTGCATCGGAAAATTTTGTCCCCCTGTCGATCCTTCAAGCCCAAGGTTCTGTGCTCACCAATAAATACGCAGAAGGTTATCCTCACAAAAAGTATTATGGCGGTTGCGAATTTGTAGAAAATATAGAGGAATTGGCCATAAAGCGCGCATGCGAACTTTTTGGCGCCGAACATGCAAACGTTCAGCCGCACTCGGGAACGCAGGCCAACATGGCCGTTTATTTTTCTGTCATGGAACCAGGCGATACGCTTTTGGCCATGAACTTAGACCAGGGTGGCCATCTTTCTCACGGACATCCACTTAATTTTACTGGCAAGTGGTACAAAATAGTGCCTTATGGGGTCAAGCCTGACACTGAAACGATAGATTACGATGCTGTTGAGGCTCTCGCCAAAGAACACAAGCCCAAAGTCATAGTAGCGGGAGCAAGCGCCTATCCCAGGTTTATCGATTTCGAGCGATTCCAAAATATTGCCAGGGAAGTTGACGCCATTTTAATGGTAGATATGGCCCATATTGCAGGTCTTGTTGCCGGTGGTGTCCATCCAAGTCCCGTTCCTTACGCCGATTTTGTTACCACAACCACTCATAAAACCTTGCGGGGGCCGCGCGGAGCCTTGATCTTGTGTAAAGAAAATTACGGTGCCCAACTTGATCGAACGGTTTTCCCGGGTACTCAGGGCGGACCCTTCATGCATGTCATAGCGGCGAAGGCCGTATGTTTTAAGCTTGCAATGCAGACCGAGTTTAAAGAATATGCTAAACAGATTGTCGCTAATGCCAAAGCTTTGGCTAAAGGTCTTAGCGAGCGGGGCTTCAGGCTTGTATCCGGGGGCACTGATAACCACATGATGCTCGTTGATCTGCGGAGCAAAAACATAACGGGCAAGGAAGCAGAAAAAGTCCTGGAAAGCGTGGGCATAACTGTAAATAAAAACATGATCCCCTTTGATCCCGAAAAGGCGATGATTACGAGTGGCATTCGTATAGGAACGCCTGCTCTAACCACTAGAGGAATGAAAGAAAAAGAAATGGATATCGTAGCCGAACTGATCGACAGGACCTTGTCTCATCCCGATGACGAAGCTGAAAAAGAAAGAGTGCGCAAGGAAGTCAAAGAGTTAGTTCGCTTCTTCCCGCTTTATCCCGAGCTCAGTAATCCCTGGGGTTAAATAAAATTAAGACAAAGGTCCGATGTCTGGAGCGGTATCGGACCTTTGTCAGATAAAGCCAAATCATAAGAGGCGTCTTTAGAAACATCTTTAGTTGTGAGTTGTGTCGCTAAGAAACTCAAGATTAGTCCTTCTGTATTTTGGGCGCACAGTCACTATTTTATACTTTAGATTTTTCTTCATTATTACCTGATTATCTGTTGTCTGTACAGTTCTATATAAAATTGTTTAGTAAATCCTAATCAAGTCCATGGCGAGTCTACAAGCAAAAAGCTTCAGGTGGTGCTGTTGGCAGCTCGCCTAAATTTTTTCGTGCCTCTAACACCTTTTTGGAGGATTTGTCACGATATTCGGTAATTTTCTCTCCCCATGATTCGTCGCATGTTGAAAGGATTTGTATAGCCAGCAAAGCGGCGTTAACTGCTTGTCCTATTCCTACGGTTGCAACAGGGACCCCGGAAGGCATTTGTGCGATCGAAAGAAGGGCATCAATTCCCTTTAGCGGTCCAACCTCTAAGGGAAGACCTATTACGGGAAGTGAGGTATTGGCAGCTAAGACCCCAGGAAGAGCTGCAGATAAACCGGCAGCCGCCAGGATTACCTTGATGCCGCGGTCCCTTGCATTTTTGGCGTAGCTCATGACGTCTTCAGGGGTCCTATGTGCCGATGCGATGGTCACCTCGAAGGAAACGCTCAATTCATTTAAGATATCAAAAGCTCCCTTTAAGTATTCTACATCGGAATTTGATCCCATTACTATCCCAATGAGTGGCTTTCCCATTTTCTTTCCTCCTTGGTTTTGGTTAAATGGCTTTTAAGAATTTTTTGAAAGGCCCATGAGGCATAGCTAGGTTCTTCGTATTTGTGGGTCAACATGAGAAAATTAAAGCTCAATTCATCCACTCCTGCAAGAGGAAGTTCCACGAGACTACCCCGCAAGATGTCTTCTTGTATCGCGAGTTTGCTGGTTAAAGCAAGGCCTACTCGGTGTCTTACCGCCTCTTTGAGCAGGTCAATATTGCCTAGGTCTATGAAGGTTTCTATGTTTATACGATGTCTTTTTAAAAAAGCTACGGCGATATCGTTGATGCTCGATGGCGTCGAAGCAAAGACAAAGCGTGTTCCATCTAACTGGGAAGGATTTATTTTGTCCTTTTTCCTCCAGGGATGTTCTGGCCAGGCGATTAAGGCCATGCGGTCTTCGTATATCCTGGTTATGTTGAGGAAGGGCGACAGAATCGACGTTCCATCTGGAACGAACCCTATGTCGACGGCCTTTGCTTCGACGGCGGACCTTATCTCATGTGCGTCCAACGATTGTAGCGTCAAATCTATTTTGGGGTGCCTTTTATGAAATTCTATCAAGGGCTTCATGAGAAGATATTGTGCCAGATGATGGGTGCTGGCCAAATTTAGGCTTCCTACTTCCAAGCTCTTGGTTGCCTTAAGCTTGTCGGCTATTGAGTCCGCCTTTTCGATGATCTTTTTAGCTATTTCAAAAAAGACCTTCCCGTCGGATGTGATACATATGCGCCTTCCCCTTTTATCAAAAAGCTTTATTTCAAATTCTTCTTCAAGCGCCTTTATCTGTTGGCTCACGGCGGATTGTGTGATGAAAAGCCTTGAAGCCGCGCCAGTAATGGACATTTCATCGCAAACGGCAAGAAAGGTTCGCAGCTGCTGTAGGGTCATTTTTAAAAATCCCCCTTTGTCTGATCATCTAATAAGGTATGCCTAAAGTATATCAGAAATAAATATTAATTGTAACTTAAATAAATTCTAGTATAATAGAAACCAATAATCGATTATCATAGCGGTGAGGTTATTATGTTGAAGCAAGAAACCCTTCAAGAAGTTATGTGCCAAGTCTCACCTCAGACGGTAGTTGAGTTATGCTCCAAATTAGTAAGCATTCCAAGCACCTCAGGCAGGGAAGAAAAAATTGCTCATTTCTTGTCAGACCACCTAAAAACGCTTGGTTACGATATAGTTACTATGGACGATATGGGGAATGTCGTTGGAAGGCAAATGCTAAATCCCGGGGGAAAGCGTCTGCTTTTTGAGTCTCAAATGGATCACGTCGATGTTCGAGACGCCATAGAATGGTCCTTTTACCCTTACGGAGGGATAGTAAATAATGGCCATCTTTGCGGCAGAGGTGCAGTCGACGCTAAGGGGAGCTTGGCCGCGATGATCATAGCCGCTTCTGAGCTCAAAAGACATGCCAAATTTTTAGGCCTAAGCGGCGAATTGGCCGTAGCCTGTGTCGTTAACCAGGAAGTAGCCGAAGGAGTGGCCTCCTCCAAGGTGCATGAGCTTTTTGAACCTGACGGGGTGGTCATAGGAGAGGCGTCGAATTTGAACATCAAAAGGGGCCAGCGCGGAAGGGCGGAGCTTATCATTGAGGTTCAAGGAAAAAGTGCCCATACCTCTCTTCCGCTATCGGGAGTAAACGCCGCAGAAAAGATGGTTTTTCTCCTCTCTTATATTAGGCAACATTTTTTGCCACCGCGCCATTACTTGCTTGGCGACGGGATCATGGTTTTAACCGATTTGACGACCTCGCCTTCTTCTGGAACTAGCGTTTTGCCCGACAGGTGCGTTGCCACCTTCGACAGGAGGCTTTTGAGTGGAGAGACGGAAGGGCAAGTCCTGGAGGAAATTTCACGCCTGATATCGCTTGCAAGGGACATCGATCCTGATATTAACGCTGACGTAAGAATCTCAGAGGATTACGTGGAATGCTTTACCGGAAAGCGCATCAGGGTCAAACATTTTGCTTCGGGCTGGTTTTTTGAGGAAAGCGAGGAACTTGTTGAAAAAGCCTTGAGGGGCTTGCACTTGGCGGGGATGGAGCCTTCTTTGTCCGAGTCCGGCTTTGGCACGAATGGCTGTTATTACGGCGGAATAAAGTGCATCCCGACCATAAGCTTCGGCCCATCGGCGGAAAAGCTGGCTCACACCAAAGATGAGCGCCTAGACGTAGATCAGCTCATAAAGGCGACGCAAGGGTATATGTCAATAGCAGCTTCTTTTCTTGAAGGATAGCATTTATTTGCCCTTGTATCTATGAACATCGATAAGTTTTTTTGAGTGAGCGGTTAAATCAGTGGTCGTTATCTGGTTCTAAAGGCACCGAAAGAGGAGGTATTGATCGTGGCTCTAATAAAGAAGTTAAAATGTGTCCTTTGCGGAAAAGAGTTTGACCCTGAAAGTGGCGCTTTCACCTGTACGGACTGCGGACCTGACGGAACTTTAGACGTTTTATATGATTACGGGGAAATAAAGGGCAAGTTCACTCCCAAGGCTTTATCTCAAAGAAAGGAAAAAAGCATCTCGCGTTATATAGACCTTCTTCCCATAAGCGATCTCTCTTTTTTCCCGAACCTAAAGGTCGGATGTTCCCCCCTGTATGAAAGCTCATTTTGGGCAAAAAAACTTGGAGTAAAACAAGTCTTAATAAAAGACGATGGCAGAAACCCCACGGCTTCTTTTAAAGACAGGGCGAGCTTTATAGGGGTAGCGAAGGCAAAAGAGGCGGGCGCAACGTCAATTTCATGTGCTTCTACCGGAAACGCCGCAAGTTCGCTGGCGGGATGTGCTGCCGTTGGCGGCCTTGATTGCTACATATTTGTCCCGGAAAAAGCTCCCATAAATAAAGTAACTCAACTTTTGATATACGGGGCTAAAGTATTTTTGGTCAAAGAAACTTACGAAGATGCCTTCCGGTTGGCCTCGAAGGCAATTGAAACTTATGGTTGGTATAACAGAAACAGCGCCATAAATCCTTACCTGGTCGAGGGCAAAAAAACGTGCGCGCTTGAATTGGCTGAAGAGCTCTCCTTTGATCTTCCCGACAAAGTCTTTGTTTCCGTGGGCGACGGCTGCATAATAAGCAGCTTTTACAAGGGCTTCTACGACCTGAAACAAATTGGCCTCATAGATGAAATGCCGGAGCTCATTGGAGTTCAAGCCGAAGGCGCAGCTCCCATATATAAGGCATTTGTAGGAGGAAAAAATTTTATAACCAAGGAAAAGACCAATACCTTGGCGGATAGCATCGCCGTAGGAGAGCCTCGAAACTGGGCCAAGGCGCTTCGCGCCGTGAGAAACTCAGGAGGTGATATGCTCACTGTTACCGATGAAGAGATATTAGAGGCCATGAGGTTGCTTGCCCGCACCACGGGGGTATTTGGAGAACCCGCAGGCGTCGCCAGTTTTGCCGGACTTTTGAAGTACGCTCAAAGCCATGAGTTGAAAGGCGACGAGAGGATAGCCGTGATCGTCACGGGCAATGGCTTGAAGGATTCGGAGAGCGCAAGAAAAGCTGCCGGCAGTCCTTTTATCGTCAAGCCGACGCTTGAGGCAGTAAGCTGTATCCTCGATTCAATGAGTTAAACAAAACTAAATATAAACAAAAGGAGAGAGCGAAATTGATAGACCTCACCATTAACGAAGAAGTTTTAAAAAAGGCCGTAGAAAGGGCGAAAGAGAGGGGCATCATTCTTCCTACCTTTGAACAGATGAAGGATCCGACGAAGATTCCACAAGCCATTAAGGAGAAACTTAAGGAAGTAGGTCTTTGGGATGTAAATCCACTTAACCTCTTTCGCATAACCTGGAAGAACGAACCCAAAGAAAAGGGTGGAACTTTCGGGAAAGTCAACTACTTTGTGATGCCGAGCGAAATTACGGGCGTCAAAGCGAAGATCGTGGCTTTGGTCGGCAAGTGGTTTCCTACAGGTGCTCATAAAGTTGGCGCCACTTACGGTTGTCTCGTTCCTCGCCTCGTAACAGGACAATTCGACCCGACCTCTCAAAAAGCGGTATGGCCTTCTACTGGAAATTATTGCAGGGGCGGGGCTTACAACTCTCAACTTTTAGGTTGTGACTCTATCGCCATACTCCCTGAGGGGATGAGCAGGGAAAGGTTTGAATGGCTCAAAAGCGTTGCCGGGGAAATCATAACTACGCCCGGTGGCGAAAGCAACGTCAAAGAGATATTTGACAAATCTTGGGAATTGAAACGCACCAGAGAAGACGTAGTGGTATTTAACCAATTCGAAGAATTTGGAAACTACCTCTGGCATCACGAGGTAACCGGCAGTGCCATGGAAGAAGTATTGGCAGAAATTATGAAGCCTGAAGATAAATACTTTGGCGTCTCCTTGACCTCAGGCTCCGCCGGGACGCTTGGAAGCGGCGATTATCTAAAAAAAGTTTTCCCTCAAAGCAAAATTGCCGTTTGCGAGGCTAAACAATGCCCGACCCTCCTTTACAACGGTTTCGGCGATCACAGGATCGAAGGCATAGGCGACAAGCATGTCCCATGGATACATAACGTTAAAAATACCGATATGGTCGTCGACATAGATGACGAAGCCTGTCTGCGCCTGCTGAGGCTTTTTAACGAAGAGGCGGGGAGAGAATACCTAAACTCAGTGGGCGTTCCACGCGAAGTAACGGATAATCTCTCGCTTCTTGGGATATCGGGCATAGCAAACGTCATTGGCGCAGTAAAGATGGCAAAATACTACGATCTCACCGAAAAAGACATAATATTGACGGTCTTCACCGATTCGGCCGAAATGTACCACTCAAGGGTAGAAGAAATGAGAGAAGCAGAGGGTCCTTACGACAAACAACTGGCAGAAAAAGACCTTCACGCCTACATGCTCTCTCAGACCACAGATTGGATGCTCGAGCTTTCTTACTACGACAGGTTCCGCGTTCACAATCTCAAGTACTACACCTGGATAGAACAACAGGGAAAATGTCCGGATGAACTAAATGCACAATGGTACGATTACGAAAACTACTGGGAAAACATTCCAAAGGTAACGCCCAAAATAGACGAGCTAATCGAGAAGTTTAACGAAAGGACGGGCCTTTTAAAAGAGCTTAAATGAGACCGCCTTTTAGGCGGGCGTAATTGCGCTTGACGATTGTGATAGCCATTTTGATTTGCGTCATAACTCTTTCTTCGCGAAGCTATGTTGTTTTTTAAGTAATATGTAAAAAAGGGGGGATCGACGTGGAACTGAGAAAAGAGATACTTAAAAAGGCCGAAAGCTACAGGCCTCTTATCAGCAAGTTTTTAAGGGATATCATTGCCCTTCCAAGTCAAAGCTCCAATGAAGGGGCTGTCGTAAATAGGATTGCTCAAGAAATGGAAAAGATGGGTTTTGACAGGATAGATATTGATCCCATGGGAAACATACTTGGATACGTTGGAAATGGTCCTAAGCTGATTGCCATGGACGGTCACATAGATACGGTCGATGTGGGAGATCCTTCTCTTTGGACCTTCGATCCTTACGAGGGATTCGAGGACGAAGAACGAATTGGCGGAAGAGGGGCTAGTGACCAAAAAGGCGGCATGGCCTCGATGGTCTACGGAGCAAAGATCATGAAGGAGTTGGGGTTGCTTGGCGATTGCACTGTGCTCGTAACGGGCACGGTACAAGAAGAAGACTGCGATGGACTTTGCTGGCAGTACATCATCGAAGAGAACAAAATAAGGCCCGAGTTCGTATTGTTGACCGAGCCAACCGCATGCAGGGTTTACAGGGGTCAACGGGGCAGGATGGAGATTAAAGTTGCGACCAAAGGCGTGTCTTGTCACGGTTCGGCTCCAGAAAGGGGAGATAACGCCATTTATAAGATGGCTCCCATCATACTTGAGCTCAGGGCCCTGCACGAAAATCTTGGCTACGATGAATTCTTGGGCCGAGGCAGCCTGACGGTATCAGAAATTTTCTTTACCTCCCCGTCAAGATGTGCTGTTGCCGATAGCTGTGCCATTTCCATTGACAGACGCCTAACTAGAGGAGAAACCTGGGAAGAGGCTTTAAATCAAGTAAGGAGGCTTCCTGGAGTTAAAGCTTCTTCGGCTGATGTGTCTCTTTATTCTTACGCGCGTCCATCGTGGAAAGGATTGGTGTATCCTACGGATTGCTATTTCCCTGCATGGGTGGTAGAGGAAGATCACATAGCTTGCAGGACGCTCGTTGAGGCTCATAGAAAACTTTTCGGCGAAGATCCCCTAGTGGACAAGTGGACCTTTTCGACAAACGGCGTTTCCATCATGGGACGTTACGGCATCCCCTGTGTGGGTTTTGGCCCGGGACACGAGGAGCAGGCCCACGCTCCAAACGAAGTCACCTGGAAGGACGAGTTGGTAAAGGCAGCGGCACTTTACGCCGCCGTGCCTTATGTTTATTCAAACATGAAAAGCTAGAATGAGGAGGGCAAAAATATGCAAACACAATTTCGAAATAAACATTTTATAACTCTTCAGGAGTGGACTAAGGAAGAAATAGACACGCTTCTGGACGTTTCTTTTGAGCTGAAAAGACATTTTGCCATGGGAGTTCCAACGCCTTATCTTTCATATAAGACCATATTTTTGATGTTCTTTGAGCAGTCAACCCGCACGAGAAACTCCATGGAGGCCGGCATCGCCCAGTTGGGAGGGCATGCCAACTACTTGGACACGAGCACCATGCAGATCGCACATGGCGAGTCTGCTAAGGACACGGCAATAATACTTTCCCGCTTCGGGCACGGCATAGCCTGCCGCAATTGTTTTTGGGACATCGGCAACAAATATCTGCGCGAGATGGCTCAGTGGGCCACAGTTCCCATCATGAACTTACAATGCGACTTATACCACCCGATGCAGGTCTTGGCCGACCTCATGACGATAAAAGAAAAGGTAAAAGACACCCAAAGGCTTAAAGTTTCCGTAATTTGGGCTTACGCTACTACTCATAAAAAGCCGATATCCGTGCCCTTGAGCCAAATTTTACTCTTCCCCAGATATGGCATGGACGTGACCCTGGCATACCCGGAGGGCTATGATATGCCTGATTGGGCCATAAAGCAAGCCGAAGAAAACGCCAAAGCAAACGGCGGAAGCCTTAGGATAACACATAACCAGGAAGAAGCTTATGAAGGAGCTCACGTGGTGATCCCCAAAAACTGGGGAGACTGGGTAACCAATCCCGACCCGGAAGTTATCAACCCTCGCTTGGAAGCCAACAAGCACTGGAAGTGTACCGAAAAGATGATGAGCCTTGCTGACCCTGACGTCATGTACATGCATGCCCTGCCGGCCGATCGCAAAAACGAGGTCGAAGATTCGGTCATAGACGGGCCCCATTCGATCGTTTTTGACGAGGCAGAAAACAGGATACACACGGCTAAGGCGGTCATGACTTTGACCATGGGAGGAAAGTAAAGTATTTACTTTGCCCTTAGAGGAGGGGGAAAATATGGCAAACCTGAAAGTAAATATAGCTGGGATGGAATTTGAAAATCCCCTGATCGTCGCCGCAGGACCTCCTTCAAGAAATTACGAGACCATCAAAAGAATGGTAGAAGGCGGAGCAGGCGGCGTGGTGACTAAGACCATATCAGTTAAGGCTGCCGATGTGCCTCGTCCCTGCATGGCTGCCTTTAGGGAAAGCTTCATGAACGCAGAGCTTTGGTCTGAACATTCTCCGGAGCACTGGCTTGAGAATGAATATGAAAGGATTTCCGCATTACCAGTCCCGATAATAGTGGGGCTGGGATACACAGCTGAAGAACTTACCGATCTCATCCCAAAGACGGAGCCCTTTGCCGATGCCTTCGAGATATCCACCCACTACGTTGGCCGCGATATCACGCCAGTATTAAATACTATCACAGCAGCTCGTAGATCTACCAAAAAACCGATCATAGTAAAGGTAAGCCCCGGAGTGCCGAATTTGGCCGAGCTGGGAAGAAGGCTCGAAGAAGTCGGGGTGGATGCTTTGGCTGCCATCAATTCGGTGGGGCCAGCTTTGAGGATAGATTTAAAGACAGGCTTGCCCTACATGGGAAGCAGCGACGGTTACGGTTGGATCTCGGGATCCGCCATCAAAGGAATAGCGCTTCGTCACGTATTTGAGCTATCGCAGGCCGTTTCCATACCGGTCATAGGGGTAGGAGGGGTCTCAAGCGGCGAAGACGTCATTGAGATGTTTATGGTCGGTGCTTCGGCAGTGCAAATATGCACCCAAGCGATCGTAGAAGGTCCCAAGGCCTTCAAGAGGATCGCGCAAGAAGCTTCGAAGTGGCTGGACGAACATGGCTACTCCTCCCTTGAAGAAATAAAGGGGTTAACCGCCAAAAAGTGGACGACGAGAAAAGAACCTCTGATCAAGGTAACTCCCAGCGTGAACGAGGAAAAATGCACCGGATGTCACCGATGCGAGGAGTCCTGTCTGTATTACGCCATAGCCGTAGGACCTTCCGGTAAGGCCGAAGTCACCCCGGATGCCTGTTTCGGGTGCGGGCTCTGCTATACTCGTTGTCCCGTTGGCGCCATTACGCTGTCGTAAATCTTACTTTAGCCCCATGAGGTGTCAGGTCTTGTGGGGCTAAACCCGGTTAGAGGAGGCAAAAGGATGACCTACAGCAAAGTAAATAAACCCTTAGAAAGGGTTGACGCCTACGAAAAGGTGACGGGAAAGGCAAAGTACGGGGCGGACCTTCAGTTTGCAGGCATGTTGTACGGAAAGGTGCTGCGGGCAAGGTGCCCTTCGGCCAAGATAAAGAAGATAAACGTCGAAAAAGCGCGCTCCCTTCCGGGCGTGTGGGCGGTCATGACGGCCGAAGACGTTCCTTGTAACGAAATAGGCGTCATAATCCAGGACCAACAGATCCTGGCGAAGGAGCGCGTTTATTACATAGGTGACGGGATAGCGATGGTGGCAGCGGAATCTCCTGAGACCGCTGCCAGGGCTTTAGAGGCCATTGAAGTTGAATACGAAGAGATCCCAGGTGTCTTTTGTCCAATTAAGTCCAAAAATGAGAGTCCAATTCATTCAGACCGCAGGGATAACGAGATAATACACCACAAACTGAGGAAAGGCGACGTAAATAAAGGTTTTGCCGACTCAGACGTGATTTTAAATAGGGAATACGAGACGCAATTTGTCGAACACGGATATTTAGAACCTGAAGCGGTAGTTGCCGTACCTCACGAGAACGGGAGCTTGGTGACGATTTACGGCTCCGTGCAAAATATATTTGCCACAAGGGACGCCGTTGCAAGGTGTTTAAGGGCTGGTTTGAGCGAGATAAGGATCGTTCAAAACCACATAGGAGGCAGTTTCGGCGGAAAAGACGAGGTCGTATCTTCCATGGCTTGCAGAGCCGCCCTTCTGGCTTTAAAGACAAATAGGCCTGTGAAGATGGTAAACACCAGAGAAGAGTCCATTGTAGAAAGCTACAAAAGGCATCCCTATAAGATGAAATACAAGGTCGGAGCTACGAAAGACGGAAGGCTTTTGGCCATGGAAATTGAAGTAATAGCAGATGGCGGAGCTTATGCCTGTCAAACTCCCTTCGTTCCCTGGAGGTCTGTCGTTCAGGCGACCGGACCTTATGAAATACCTCACGTTAAAACCGATACATATGGTTACTACACCAATAACGTCTACACGGGAGCCATGCGCGGTTACGGTTCTCCCCAGGTGATATTTGCAAACGAGTCTCTAATGGATGAGCTTGCCCAGGAGTTGGGCTTAAGTCCCCTTGAGATTCGCATGAAAAACATCTTGAGGAACGGTTCTGTGACGGCAAGCGGCCAAAAATTGGATCGCCACGAGGTGAGCTTGGCTGAAGTCATAGAAAAGGCGGCTAAGGCCATCGATTTCGAGGAAAAATATAAAAGATACAGCAAACCACAAAGCGGAGATACCCGAAGGGGCATAGGCATGGCCATAAGTTACAGAGGCTGCAGCCTGGGTGCCGAGGCAGTTGACGCTGCCGGTGCTGTTTTGTCAATTCAAAAGGATGGAAGTGTTTACCTTTACAGCGGTTTGGCCGAAAACGGTCAGGGATTGAAGACCGCCTTTTGTCAAATTGCTGCCGAAGAGCTTGGAGTGGACATGAAGCACGTAACTTTTTTAGAAGCCAATACCTTGATTTCCCCTGACAGTGGCTCCACCGTGGCGTCTCGTTCCACCTTGGTAGGAGGAAACGCCGTCTTAAACGCTGCCAAAAGGGCAAAGGATGCCTTATCAAGATTTATAGCCGATCAGTTTGGTTTATCTTCCAATGATCTCGTCTTTGAAGACGACTGCATATTTACCTCGGACGGCAAAAGACTTCTTTCTTTTACGGAAGCTGCTAACAAGGCTTTCTGGGCAGGCGTTCAGCTGTCCCACGTGGGCTGGTATGTAGCGCCAAGCATTCACTGGGACGAGGAGGCGGGAAAGGGAAATCCCTATTTCACATACGTTTACGCCTGTCAGATGGCAGAGGTTGAAGTTGACATGGGAACGGGAGAGGTGACCGTGTTGAATATGGCCGCTGCCCACGACGTAGGCAGGGCGATTAACCCTGAGATGTTGAAGGGCCAAATATACGGAGGAGTGATGATGGGACTGGGATATGGCATCATGGAAGAAGTGGAGATCGACGAAGGCCATATCTTAAACTTAAATTTCGATAATTATCTCATGCCGACCTCTAAGGACATGCCCACGATCATTCCCATCATCGTTGAAAATCCCGACCCCGATGGACCGTACGGTGCAAAGTCCATAGGCGAACCTACGCTTGAGCTTGGAGCTGCTGCCATAGCCAATGCCATAGCACAGGCAACGGGCAAGAGGATCAGATCCTTGCCTTTGAACTTAGAAAGGGTCCTTTTGGGCTATCCCTTAAAGAAAGGGCGTGACAAGAAATGATTGACTACGAATTTATAAAGGCTCGTTCTTTGGAGGAAGCCCTAGATTTTCTCGGCAATTACGAAGACGTCAAGGCCATTGCCGGCGGGACTGACTTGATTGTTGATATTAGAAAGGAAAATGTCAGGGCGAAGGGATTCAAGTATTTATTGGACATTAGCGGTTTAAAAGAACTTGAATTCATAAAAAAAGAGCGAGACCATGTAGTATTAGGAGCATTATCGACCCACACCTCTTTGATCGAATCTCCCATCATCGATCAACATTTCCCCTTACTGGCCTCAGCTGCCAAGACCATTGGCTCTCCCCAGATTAGAAATAGGGGCACGATTGGGGGAAATATCAATAATGCTTCTCCAGCTGCCGATTTGCTTCCCCCGCTCATCGCCCTAAAGGCCCAAGTTAAACTGTGTTCTGCTAGAGGCGAAAGAACCATGTCATTGGAGGAATTTTTGGCCGGTCCCTACAAGACCAACCGCCAAAGTGACGAACTCATGACTGAGGTGCACATTCCACTTGTCAGCGAAGACTATCTGGGGAACTTCCAAAAGATAGGAAGAAGGAAAGCCATGAACATAGCCCGACTCAATTTGGCCATCCTTTTAGGCATAAATAACGGCACCATTTTTGATCCGAGGGTCGTGCCCGGTGCGGCCACGGCCTATCCGATGCGCTTTAGAAAGGTAGAAGAAACCGTTTCTGGCAAAGACATAAAAGACATCGATCCGGTCGAGATAGGAGAACTTGCAAGCGAAGAGATGATCTCCTTCACGGGTGTTCGCTGGTCCACGCCTTACAAGCGCGTGGCTTTAGCGAGCTTGGTCAAAAGGGCATTAGAGTCGATTTTCCGGGAGGCGAAGGTCGATGAGTAAGATCGAAGTTAACATTACCGTAAACGGGGCAAAACACCGCCTTGAGGTAGGACCAAAGGAGAGATTAATCGATACGCTCCGGGAGCGTCTTCACCTTACCGGTACGAAGGAAGGCTGCGGCGTGGGAGAATGTGGCGCTTGCACGGTTATCCTTGATGGTGAGGCGGTACATTCCTGTTTAGTGCTGACGGCTCAAGTAGACGGCAGTGAAATTTTGACCGTCGAGGGCCTGGAAGAAGACGGACAACTTCACCCTTTGCAGCAGGCTTTTATAAAACATCACGCCATTCAGTGTGGTTTTTGTACTCCCGGCATGCTCATGTCCGCTAAGGTCTTGCTCGACAAAAATCCAAATCCGACCAGAGAAGAGATAAAGACCGCCATAGAGGGAAATTTGTGTCGTTGCACGGGATATGAGCAGATCATCGAAGCCATAGAAAGTGTGGCGGAATATAAATCAAGTAAGCAAGATTGAACTCTATGCCATAGAAGGGCAGTTTAATTTTTAGCATTTAATACGCGATTTAGTTTTTGCCTTAAAAAATAGTGAGATGGGGGGTTGTATCGATGCAAACGACAGTTGTGATGATTGTAACTATTTATATGTTGGGAATGCTATGGATTGGTTTCTGGTCATCGAAAAGAATATCTTCATCAACGGACTTTATGGTAGCAGGACGACGGATGGGCCCCGTTCTCATGGCAGGTACGTTGGCTGCCACTGAAATTGGAGGAGGGAGTTCATTAGGCGTTGTAGAGAAGGCAAGCAATTTAGGAGCAGCTAAATGGGGGCTTAGTGCATCTTGGTATATTTTAGCTATGGGTGTTGCCTTTGTGATATTAATGTTTTTTGCCCCAAAGTTTAGAGAAAGCGAAGTAAAAACTGTACCTGAGTATTTCAGAAAAAGGTATGGAAAAGCAGCTGGTTTGTTTACAGCTATCACCATGATTCTCCCGTTGGTTGGTCTCACGGCTGGACAATTCATGGCATCGGCTACAATTTTTTCGGTAATGTTGGGCGTGGGTTGGAAGTTATCATTAGTTATAGTGGCTGTTATCGTGACAACATACTCTGTGATGGGAGGCATGTGGAGCGTCGCTATAACTGACTTTGTACAGGTTGCTCTGATAATAGTAGGCATGTTTATTGCTATACCTTTCTCACTAAATTTCGTAGGTGGATGGGATAATGTCATCAACAACATACCCCCCGAAGCGTTGGACTTATTCTCTGGCATTGGAGGATGGAAAGCGATCGTTGCTTTGATAATTATGTATGTGTCTACTTTTACAGTTGGTCAGGAAGCTGTTTCAAGGTACTACTCAGCCAGAGATGGCAAGGCAGCCGTCCAAGGATCGCTTTTGGCTGCAATTATTAACGGAGTATATGCGTTTATCCCCGCTATTTTAGGAATTATTACATTGGCCATAGTGAATATGAATCTAGTTCCTCCTGACGCGATATTAAGCCAGGGAGCTCGTTATGCTCTGCCTGTTTTGGCAACATTATCAATGCCAGCTGTTATCGTAGGGTTTTTGTTTAGCGGAATTATTTCTGCAACCATGTCAAGTGCTGATTCAGATATGTTAGGTGCAGGTTCCATATTTGGGAACGACATTTATAAAGAATATTTAAAGCCAGAAGCAAGCGATGAAGAAGTCATAAAAGTGACACGTATTACTATGATACTCGTTGGAGTTTTTAGTCTGGTAGTTGCAATCATGGCAACTAGCATCATTGATTTGCTCATGTTTTCTTTCACGCTAAGAGCTGCAGGAGCGTTTTTCCCCTATGTATTTGGTCATTATTGGAAAAAGGCCTCTTCCGCTGGGGCTATTGCCTCTTTAATTATAGGTGGCATTGTATCGGTCATCTTTGAAAGAAAGTGGATTCCTGGCCTTACATTTTTTGGATGGGAGGGGCAACCTGTTATTCCCGGTTTAGCCTGTGCTTTAATAATATTTATCATTTTCTCCATTATTATGCCCAATAAGAATGAAATCGGGGAATTGACTAGCTCATAGTATTTGAAAGCTCTTTTAAGCGTGTTTAGCATGTTAATCAATTATTATTATATCAGCAAATTTAATCATGTTGCCGGAAGAAAAGCAGGTAACTGGAAGTGAAAAGAATTAGAAATCTACAACACATTCACTTATATTGTCTTTTTAGCCACTTAAGTCAAAAAGTAGTCATTCACAGAGCATTTAGGATTAAGTGTTAAGGTGACTTGTGAAAGGAGGGATAGGAAATGCTGATCTTAAAAGGCGGGACAATTGTGACCCTGGGCGAAGACCCCAGGGTGATAGATGATGGTGCTGTGGTCATCGATGGTGACATCATAGCTACAGTGGGAAAAAGTAGCGATGTACTTGCAAAGTATGGCAACAAAGAGGGCGTTGCGGTACAGGACGTCAAGGGCAGGCTGATAATGCCGGGTTTGCTTAACGCTCACATGCACTTTTATAGCTCCTTTGCTCGTGGGATGTCCATAGCAGGCCCCTCGCCAAAGACTTTTAAGGAGATCTTAGAACGGCTTTGGTGGAGCATGGATAAAGACCTCGCGACTGAAGAAGAACTTTACTACAGCGCTCTTATAGGTGCCATAGAATCGGTTAAATGCGGTACCACCGCTCTGCTGGATCATCACGCTTCATTTGGCATGATCGATGGGAGCTTGGACGTGTTGGAGAAAGCCTTGCGCGATGTAGGTCTTAAAGGGTCGCTTTGCTTTGAGGTTTCAGACCGTTGGGGCCCAAGGGCGAGGGACGCCTCCATCGCTGAAAACGTCAGGTTCATAAAAAAGAACAAAAACGATCCCTTTGTGCGGGCAATGTTCGGGCTGCACGCTTCTTTTACCTTGGAGGACGAGACCGTGAGGTGCTGCGTAAGAGAAGCAGAAAGCCTGGATGTACCCTTTCATTTTCATTTGGCAGAAGGCCTCGCGGACGTGACCGATGCCAGGGAAAGAGGTTTCAAGGGAGTCACGGACAGGTTACATGAGCTCGGGGTTTTAACTTCTGGGAGCCTTGCCATTCACGGCGTTCACATAGACGAACCTGAAATCGAGCTTTTGGCTAAATGTGGCGTAAATGTCGTTCATAATCCGGAGTCCAACATGAACAATGCCGTTGGCGTGCCAAACGTCGTCGGAATGGTCGCCAAGGGCGTAAACGTGGGACTAGGTACTGATGGTTATACCCCGTCGATGCTGGAGTCGGCCAAGGTCGCTTACATAATACATAAACACGAGCGGCGAGATCCGACCGTTGGTTGGACCGAGACGGCAAAGATGCTTTTCGAGTCAAATGCTTCCATATTTTCCGAACACTTTGGCAAGCCCATGGGAGTTATAAAAGAAGGGGCCGCTGCTGATCTGGTGATTCTTGATTACTTTCCGCCAACGCCTTTGACACCTCAAAACTTTTTGGGACATCTGATATTTGGCATCAGAGACAACGCCGTAAACACTGTCATCGTGGACGGGAAAGTGGTGGTCAAAGATCACGTCCTGGTCACCATGGATGAAAGCGGCGCGATGGCTGAGGCCAGAAGGGTGGCAGAAAGCTACTGGAGTAAAAGGAGTTGAAAGCAATGGAGTGGCATTGGCCAAAAAATTTAGAGGAATTGACAAGACTCCTGAGGGAAGAAGGGGCGCTCATTCATGCAGGCGGTACGGCGATAAGGGAAGAAAGGATTAAATCGGCAGTGCATGTCATCGACATGTCTTGTCTGCCCTTAAATTACGTCAAGAAGCAAGACGGAGTTTGGCATATCGGTGCTACTGCAGTCCTTAACGACGTCATTGATGTCTTCGAAGGAGCCCAGGTTGAGCACTTGCTCGTCAAAGCTTTAAAGAACACTGCAACCACGCCCTTGAGAAACCGCATTACCGTGGGGGGAAGCGTCTTTTTGTCGCCCCTTTGGTCTAACCTGATGGGCCCGCTTCTGGCCCTTGATGCGGAAGTGGAAGTGGTTGGAAAACTAAATGGCACGCACAAATACGAAGACCTGTTGTCAAAAAAGGCAGAGTTTCACGGAAGCGCAATAAGGGAAGTAAAGTTTTCAGACAAAAATATCATCCATTACTTTGATAGATTTGCTCGCACTACAACGGATTACTCAGCTTTCACCGTTACTATCGCTTTGGCGGTTGAAAAAGATGTTGTTGACGACGCGAAGATCATCGTCACGGGTTGTAAGAAAATTTACGAGAGATTAAACCAAGCGGAGGCCAAGGTGATAGGAAAAAAACTTAAAGAGCTTACCCCGGGGGACATCTTCGAAAACGTAAACGTGGAATTTGCCGATAAGCCAGCAGGAAGCGGGGCCTATTTGACCGAAGTCTCAAAGGTCTTTTTGTGCCGCGGACTTGAGGCTCTAGGGTGTGCGAGGTGATGAAGATGAAGGCAAACTTTATAATAAACGGAAAAGCCTTTGAATTTGAATTTGCTCCTCATGCCAAGCTTCTTGACGTATTACGAGAAAACGGTTTTACGGAGGTAAAGTGCGGGTGCAGGGAAGGATTTTGCGGTGCCTGCAGCGTATTGCTCGACGGCCGGCTGGTGAATTCTTGCAAGATTTACGCCGCTTCCGCCAAAGACAGAGAAATTACCACGGTCAAGAAGATAGGAACACTTCACGAACCGCATCCCATTCAGGAGGCCTTTGTCGAGGCTGGAGCCGTTCAGTGCGGCTACTGCACACCAGGCATGGTGCTTGCCACTTACACGTTGCTCGAAAGAAACCCCAACCCGACCGACGAGGAGATAAAAGAGGCCCTTGACGGAAATTTCTGCAGGTGCACGGGTTATGTTAAGATCATCGATGCCGTCAAGCTTGCGGCGGAGAAGGTGAAAGAAAATGACTGATTATATTAATGTTGGGAAAAATAAAGAAAAGGTAGACGCTCTGGCACTCGCGGCAGGCGAACCGCTTTTTACAGACGATTTTCCCCTCAAAGATCCTCTTCATATAGCCTTTCTTTATTCACCTCATGCGCATGCAAGGATAAAATCGATAGATACGAGCGAAGCCGAGTCTACGCCCGGTGTGGCGCTGGTTTTGACTTACAAAAATACCCCGAGGGTGCTTTATACATCGGCCGGTCAGTCCTATCCCGAGCCGTCGCCTTACGATATGTACATGTTCGACGAAAAGGTTAGGTTCGTTGGCGACAGAGTTGCGCTGGTTGCCGCAGAGACATTGGAAATTGCAAAAGAGGCGGTAAAAAAGATAAAAGTGGAATACGAAATCCTTCCAGCCCTTTTTGATATCGAAGAGGCACAAAAAGAAGGTGCTCCTGTACTGCACGACGGCGATGAGCACACACTTATATCTTCTGCCATCTACAAACCCGAAAAGAACTTAGTCGCAAGAATATCCTTTATTTACGGAGATTCGCAAAAGGGATTTGAGGAAGCCGATTTAATGGAAGAGGCCACTTACTATACCCATAACGCATCACACTGTGCTCTCGAGACGCACGCAGTTAAGGCCACATTTGATCAATACGGAAGACTCGTACTCATCACTTCTACCCAGGTCCCCTTTCATGCTAGGAGGATAGTTTCAAGCATACTTGGCATTCCCATAAGCAAAATAAGGGTTATAAAACCACGAATTGGCGGAGGTTTCGGAAGCAAGCAGGAAGCGTTGTTTGAGCCTTATGTGGCATTGGTAGCCTGGAGGACAAAGAGGCCTGCACAGGTCGTTACGTCCAGAGAAGAATACTTCGTATCGGGCAGGACAAGGCATGCCATGCGTTCGAGGATAAAGATGGGCGCGAAAAAAGACGGCACCATAATTGCCATGGCGATAGACGATCTAATGAACGCCGGTGCCTACGGGCCGCATGGACCCACTGTTTTGTCCAATACGGGCGCCAAGGTGCTGCCTTTATTTAATAAGATAGAAAACGTCTCCTTTTTTGCCGACTGCGTTTACACGAACCTGCCCGTAGGTGGAGCTTACCGCGGATACGGAGCGACTCAAGGGTTTTTTGGGTTAAACCAGCACATAGATCACATCACGAGGCTGCTTGGGATTGATATGGCTGATTTTGTAAAAAAATGGCACATCAAAAGCGGCGAGACCTCTGAGGTGTTCAAGACTATAGGAGAAGGCAAAACAGGTCACGAGCAATTCGTCACATCTTGCAAGCTTTCCGAGTGCGTAGATGCGGCGGCACAAGTCATCGGTTGGAAAGAAAAGCGCAATGCGAAGCGCAGAGAAGGCGATAAGTTCTACGGCGTTGGCATGGCGGTAGCAACGCAAGGGTCGGGGATCCCCTTGGTGGATATGGGCGGTGCTCATATGAAGATGAACGAGGATGGCTCCTTTAACCTTCATGTTGGAGCTACTGACATAGGAACGGGTTCCGATACGGTGCTGGCTCAAATTGCAGCAGAAGCCCTTCGCGTTCCCTTTGAAAAAATAATAGTTTATTCCTCGGACACTGACATGACGCCTTACGATGTAGGAGCTTATGCTTCTTCGACGACTTACGTATCGGGCAACGCCGTTAAAAAATGCGCCGAAAAAGTGGCAGCTCAGATATTGGATGTTGCTTCGGAAATGCTTGAATGCCCCAAGGAGGAGCTGTCCCTTGGCTTAGAAAAGGTCATTCACGAAAAAAGCGGCAGAATGTTGAGCTTTAAGGACATCGCCTACTATGCCTTTTACACGAAAAACCAGTT